>ERZ791927.764-NODE-764-length-29867-cov-8.962867_pt1 | contig 29867 bp, 16 predicted proteins | sample MGYA00510130_ERZ791927 | MGnify/ENA primary metagenome ERZ791927 (study PRJEB30046, sample SAMN00792055) | human gut metagenome | study: EMG produced TPA metagenomics assembly of the A metagenome-wide association study of gut microbiota in type 2...
GGAATCCCGGCATACCTACCGTCAGGAAGAGGCGTGGGTCAGCATAATCGGATTGTGAATTGTAATCGGTACTGTTAAAGGAATCCAGCAGCGGGTGTCCGTTAGCATCTGTCCTGAATGCGTTCACCAGATTCTGGCTCGGTTTGTAGAAGTCGCAGCCACCATCGGTAACTCCCGGAATGTTGGGAACAATCAGACCGTAAGACCAGTTACAATTACCGTTATTAGTACCGTCGTTCATGGAGTATTGCATGGCCCACAGGGATTCTACGCCATTTTCATATTGAGGTTCCGGACGGAAGTTGTTGTGGAAATCCGATTCCAGCCCGTAGCCGCCTGCCGACATGATGGCATTGTCCGTGTATTGCACTACTTTCACCAAGTCTTCCGTGCTGAGGCTTGTCACTTCGTGGCTGTCTGCATTATCCTGATGATAAGCTTTGTACAGATAAGTCTTTGCCAGATAGGCAGCTGCTGCGGCTTTGGCGGGACGGCCTTTGTCTGCCTGCTTCACGGGAAGGTTATCATAAGCAAACTGGAAATCGTCTGCAATCTGTTGCCAGCCTTCGTCATTGTTGTAAGTAGTGTTGGAGAGATAGTTGTATTCTTCCGGTGACAAGTTGGCATCGTTGGCAAACGGAATCTTTTTGTACAGGCGTTTCAGCAAGAAGTGACCGTGTGCACGGAGGAATCTCATTTCGGCAATGCGTTGCTGCTTCAATGAATAAGTGCTTTCATCCACTTGTTCCAACAGTTGCAAAGATGTGTTGACGCGTGAGATACAATTGTAGAGACGCTGCCACATATCGCTGATGTTCCATGCCGTAGTCATGATACCTTGCGAGATGTCCAGTGAGTGGAATACATCACCGTCTTCCGTACCGTTTCCGCCTTTGTAAGCGTCATCCGAACGTACGTCATAGTTCCACATGGAGAAGGAAGAATTGATATCTTCGGCAGTAATCCATACTGCATAAGCAGAGATTACCAGATTGTCGATGTATGCCGGGTTCTTCAGCTGTTCATCGCTGATGGTTCCCTGGGGGAGCTGATCTTCCAGAAAGTCGGTGCAACTGCCGCACATCAGTGAAAGACCTAAGACTGCTGTATATATTAACTTTTTCATAAGTAACTGATTTTATTGTTAAAAGCCTACATTAATACCGAAAGTTATATTCATCGGGATGGGGTAGCCATAGTTAGCATTTTCAGGATCTACTCCGGTGAATTCCTTACTCTTGATGGTGAATACGTTCTGTGCACTCAGGTAGAAGCGCAGGCGCTCCATCTTCATCTTCTGGGCAAAGGTTTTCGGGACGTTGTAACCCAACTGTATATTGCGTAACTTCAGGAACGAACCATTCTCAACGAAGTAAGTGGAAACACGCTTCTCATTGTTTGTATCGCTGCGTGACAATGCAGGAATGGTAGAGTTCGGGTTGGTGGGCGACCATGCATCGAGTACTCGCTTGCCTTTGTTCAGGAAACCGATGTTGAGTCCGCTCCAAAGGTCGGTCTCTTTTTTCAGGTCGCTGATGACGTCTACTCCCTGAACACCTTGCCAGAACATGGTGAGGTCGAAATTCTTGTATTCAAGGTAGATGTTCAGACCATAGCTGAAGTCTGGTGTCGGATCATAAATCCATTGTTGGTCTTTTTCGTTAATGATACCGTTGTGATCCAAGTCGCGCCAGCGGATACGGCCTATTCCGGCACCTTCCTGAGTGGCGTGGTTATCAATCTCTTCCTGTGATTTGAAGATGCCGTCGGCTACATAACCAACTTGCGAACCATTGGCATGTCCGATTACGCTTTGTACACCGTTACCTCCGAAAGTACCATTGGCTGCTACTGTAGTAGGCAGTTTTGTAATTTCATTCCGGTAAGTGGCTATGTTGGCATTCAGGTCATATTTCAATCCGAATGCAGTTTGATTACGATAACCGAGATTCAGTTCAACACCCACGTTCTTCATTTCTCCTGCATTGATCCATTGGCTGCTTCCTTCACCCATAGCGGCGATACCAGCCATCTGTACCAGGATATCCGTTGTCTTTTTGTAGAACCAGTCGAATGAGCCGTAAAGAGATTGTTTGAGAAGTGAGAAATCGAGACCCAGGTTGACCTGTGTGGTTGTTTCCCATTTGATGTTATCGTTACCGATCTGGTTACGCTTGAATCCGGACTGAAGGATACTGCCGCCATTGGTTCCGGCAATGTCATAGGAAGTACCGTAGCTTTGACCACCTGATTCCGTCACACCGTAGTTGGGAACGTAAATAGTATAGCGGGCAATGTTCGAGATTTCCTGGTTACCGGTCTGGCCCCATGAGCCGCGGACTTTCAGGTCGTCAATCCAACTGAGGTTCTGCATGAACTTTTCACGGTTCAGGCGCCATCCCAGTGAGAAAGAAGGGAATGTAGCATAGCGGTTATTCTTACCGAAACGTGAAGAACCGTCACGGCGTACTGTCATAGAGAGCAGATATTTATCATCATACGTATAATTCAGTTTTCCGAAGAAAGAAACCAGTGAATAGCCTTCGCCCGAACCGTAAGCCTGAGCCGTACCGGAACCCGCATTCGGCCACATATAGTCGGGTGTCAGAATAGAATAATCTTCTTTATAACCCGAAAAATTGATATCATCTTCACGGTTCAGCTCCATACCCACCATGGCGTCTCCACGATGTTTGCCGATTTCCAGATTGTAGGTAGCGATGGCATTCCACATCCATTTCGTCCAGTGTTCCTGCTTGGCTTCTACGGCATTCTTATCATTTGCCACATTGCCTTCGGTGATGGGGTAGGTGAAGATGCGTTGTGATTTCTGTGCATAATCCAATCCGAAGGTGGAGCGGACATTGAATCCTTTGAAGGGGTTGAGGTTGATGTAAGCATCACCAAACATACGCCAGTAAGTATAGCGATTATCAGAGTTACGATCCAGTCTTGCCACCGGGTTTTCGCGGTCAGGGTATCCACCTACCGGACCGGCATATTCTCCATTGATATCATAAACCGGCAGTGAGGGATTGAATTGCAATACATTCTGCAGGAATCCGCCCGGTGCCTGTACTTCCGAAGTACGGTTCAGGGTGAAATGTTCTCCTATGGTCAGGAATTTGCCAATCAGGTTGTAATCAGAGTTCATACGGGCAGAGAAACGTTCGAAGTCGCTGTCCTTGATGATGCCTATATTCTTATAGTAACCCAGGGAGAAGAAAGAAGAACCCTTTTCTGAACCGTTGCTTACTGATACATTGTACTGCTGGATAATACCTGTACGGGTGGTTTCGTCAAACCAGTCAGTATCGGCAGCCGGCACAGTGTTGGCGGAATCCAGATATTTGGACATGCTGATGTTGTTCAGTTGAGGATAACCGTTTGCATCGTAACCCCAACTATACTTATAACCCAGTGCATTGGTATTGGGGTCCTGACCTTCGTTTACGTAAGCCTGCCACATGGCGCGGCCATATTCTTCCGCATTCAGTACTTCCATCTTATTGGTATACATGGAAGCGGCGATAGAAGCATCGAAGTTAATCTTTATCTGTCCTTCTTTACCTTTCTTTGTAGTGATGATGATAACACCGTTTGCAGCACGCGAACCATAGATAGAAGCGGAAGCTGCGTCCTTCAATACCTGAATGGATTCGATGTCATTACCGTTCAGTTCGTGCATGCCCGATTTGGTAGGGACACCATCAATAATATAAAGAGGGTCATTGTTGTTCAGGGTTCCGATACCGCGGATGCGTACTGTAGCATTTCCACTGGGATTACCGTCGGCTGTGATGTTCATACCCGGTACACGTCCCTGCAATGCTTTAATCGGATTGTTTTCATTTTGCTTGGCAATTTCATCCATGCTAACTACGGAAATCGCTCCGGTCAGGTCAGCTTTGCGTTGAGTGGTATAGCCTGTGACTACAATTTCCTGCAGTAATTCGGATTCTTCTTCCAGAGTGATGTTCAGTGTAGCTTGTGCTTTCACATTCACTGTCTTGAAGCCGATATACGAAATTGTCAGTTCCACACCTTGTGGCACAGATAGTGTAAAGTTACCGTCAATATTGGTTATGGTACCGTTGCCTGTCTGGTTAGTCTCTATGACGGTTGCCCCGATAATAGGCTCTCCGTCGGTCTTGGAAACCACCTTTCCCTGTACCGTCAGGCGTTGGGCCTGAACGATTGTACATATTATAAGAAAGAGTGCAAATAGAAGCGATCTTTTTATGCCTTCCATGTTTTTAGATTTTAATTAATATGCTTTTCATTTTGTAATCGCTGTGGATTACCTCTCAAAACATGCTTTCCCGAGTGATGTTTTGATGTTGCAAAGAAAAGGAATTCTATGACAAGAGGCTGTAATTTATGTTTCATATGCTGACATATTTGTAACAAAATGAAGGGCAGGTATCAAAATTACCAGCTTATGAAACATAAATAGCAGGCTGTTTCTTTTTTATTCGCTTCCTTTGCAAAGTGCTTTCCCGAGCAACCCATTATTAATTAAATGTAATACCCAAAAACATCATGAATTTAAAAAACAAATTGTTGACCGTGCGATGGACCCTTACCTTTATAATAGGTACAATTTGGTCGGTCTTTTCGTGCCAAGCTATTAACCCTCCTTTCGTGATTAAACATTTAGGTGACGGACAGAGCATTGTCCAGATTGAGAATCAAAAGAAATTCCTGTTGCTTCCTGTAGAGGAGGCCTCGCCGGAAGCAAAACTGTATATGATAGCAGACAATGACGTAGTACGCTATATGAATATTCGTCTGGCTATAAATAAGATAGATTACTTTGTTCCGGTAGATCTCTCCGGATTTGATAATAAATCACTTTCCTTTAATTTCCAGTTGATCCCTAATACCGCTATCTGCTGGGACAAGATGGAACTTTCTGATGAGTTCGATACAGCCAATCGCGAAGTATTCCGTCCGGCATACCATTTCTCTCCTAGATATGGCTGGATGAACGACCCGAATGGCATGGTATATAAAGATGGAGTTTATCATTTATTCTATCAATATAACCCTTATGGTTCTATGTGGGGGAATTTACACTGGGGACATGCAACCAGTACCGACCTCGTTACTTGGGAACATCAGCCCGCAGCTATTGCGCCTGATGCTTTAGGGACTATTTTCAGTGGTTCTTGTGTAGTGGATAAGGATAATACTGCCGGATTTGGTGCCGGTGCCATTGTTGCTTTTTATACTTCAGCAAGTGATCGCCAGGTACAAAGCATGGCTTACAGTCTTGATAATGGAAAGACTTTTAAAAAGTACGCGCGTAATCCTATTCTGACTTCTACGCAACGTGATTTCCGTGACCCGAAAGTGATTTGGCATGATGGTACCAAGAAATGGATTATGATTCTCGCCGTAGGGCAGGAGATGCAGATTTATTCTTCACCCAATCTGAAGGATTGGGCTTATGAAAGTAATTTCGGTGAAGGACAGGGGGCTCATGGAGGTGTTTGGGAATGTCCCGATTTGATAGAGCTGCCCATTGAAGGTACGGAATTGAAGAAATGGGTCTTGATCTGTAATCTTAATCCGGGTGGACCTTTCGGTGGTAGTGCTGCCCAATATTTTGTAGGAACGTTCGATGGAAAAACATTCGTGAATGAATCCCCGAAAATGACGAAATGGATGGACTGGGGAAAAGATCATTATGCTGCTGTCACCTGGAGCAATGCCCCCGAAGGTCGTCATATCGCATTAGCATGGATGAGCAATTGGCAGTATGCCAATGATGTACCTACTATGCAATATCGTAGTGCAAATTCCGTGCCCCGAGACCTGAGTCTTTATACCTCGGCTGGTGAAACATATCTGAAATCTTCTCCTTCCAGAGAATTGCTGAAACTGCGTGGAAAAGAAGAAAAGAAACGTTCCTTCAAAGTGGACCGTACCTATAATTTGGATAAGCTGCTTTCCGATAATACGGGTACATATGAAATTGAAATGACAATTAAGAACCGGAATGCTGAGATTGTAGGTTTCCAACTATTTAATTCAAAAGGAGAAGAAGTGGATATCTATTATAATCTGGTAGAGAAGAAATTCGCGATGGACCGTAGTAAGAGTGGAATCGTATCATTCAGTCAGGATTTTCCGATAGTGACTTTTGCTCCAATAGAGGATAATTCGGAAATGACATTACGTCTTTTTATTGATAAATCGAGTATTGAAGCATTTGGAGAGGACGGACGTTTTGCAATGACAAACCTTGTATTTCCATCGGAACCTTATAACCGCATCAGTTTCTATGCTAAAGGTGGAAGCTATACGGTAAGTTCGTTCAAGGTTTATAAATTGAAGTAAAATTAGTCTGTTTTACCTCTTTTACCATCCCTAATCTACACCAAAGCCGTACCAACTCCGTATTTGCTCCGTACCTAAGCGTTTGGACCAGACACGGAGTTGGTACGGCTTTGATACGGAGTTGGTATGGATATGATAGGCGGATTGGTCTATTTCTCTTTTATTCCTCTATTTCGATAGTGTATTTTCCTCTGAAGATTTCTTCGGGTTGCAGATGCTGCATCCAGTCCTTTTCTTTATATTCTCCTGTATAGTGTGCCCTGTCACAACGACCATACCACGGTTCTATACAGACGAATGGAGCATTCTTGGAAGGAGGTGACCACAAACCGACTACAGGTGCATTGAAATGCAGGCTGAGGTAAGGTTGCTTATCCTTATTATATAGAGTAACCTGCCGTACCTGACTGTTTTCCAATATCAGTGCATCTTTATCAAAAGTATGTATATCTAAAGGTAACAGTCCATCGGTTAACTTCAACGAATATTTGGTGTCCGGATCAGCGCAGCCCTTTTCGGAAATGAGGATATATTTCAGGCTGTTCTTTTTTCCAAAGCCAAAGAAACCCCGCTCTTCTGTAGTTGCATCGAAATCCGGATAACAGAATGCCGGGTGTGCTCCAATCTGGAAATACATTTCTTTTTCTCCGGTATTCTTCACTTCCCATGTTACATCGATTTTCTTGCCATAGATGCGATAACCAATTTCAAGACAAAATGGAAAGGGGTATTTCTTGAGTGTTTCTTCGTTGCTGACAAGTTGATAGCGCACTTCGTCGTCATGCTCTAATATGAGCGTAAACTCCATGTCGCGGGCAAATCCATGCTGTGTAAGGGCGTAGGTTGTACCTTCATTGCGATATTCATTTTCCCACACACTTCCTACTATAGGAAAGAGCACCGGTGAATGACGTTTCCAAAATGCGGGGTCTGCTTGCCACAGATATTCTTTTCCATTAGAGAAAATACTGCACAATTCGGCTCCATGTGCAGAGACCTCGATACTAAGTTTTCCGTTAAAGAGTATTTCCATAATGATTTATTTATGAGTTTGTTGTATATACTCGTACAAAAGTAGCTAAAATGCATGATAATAGGGCTCAAATACGGCTAAAAAACAGTCCTGTATCATAATTGATATTCTTTGTAACAAAATTGTTATCCTGTTGTCGTGCTATTCGCTTCCTTTGCAACATGCTTTCCCGAGCAAGAAATACTTAAATTAATACCATACAACCATGAAATCAAATTCTTCGTTATCCAAGCTCTTCCCGGTGATGCTTTGTTTCTTCGCCATGGGATTTGTTGATCTGGTAGGCATTGCCTCCAACTATGTAAAAGCTGATTTAGGTCTGACGGATTCTCAGGCTAACATCTTTCCTTCGCTGGTTTTCTTCTGGTTTTTGATCTTTTCCGTGCCGACAGGTATGTTGATGAGCCGTATCGGACAGAAAAAGACGGTACTTCTTAGTTTGCTGGTGACTTTTGCTTCTTTATTGTTACCGGTTTTCGGCGATAGTTATACGCTGATGCTGATTTCTTTCTCTTTATTAGGTATCGGCAACGCGCTTATGCAGACTTCACTAAATCCGTTACTTTCCAATATTGTCAGAGGTGACCGTCTGGCAAGTAGTCTAACCTTTGGACAGTTTGTGAAAGCGATAGCCTCGTTTCTTGCACCTTACATTGCCATGTGGGGAGCTACGCAGGCCATTCCATCCTTTGGTCTGGGCTGGCGGGTACTATTCCCTATTTATATGGTCATTGCTGTAATCGCTGTTTTACTATTAGGGCAGACACAGATCGCTGAAGAAAAAGAAGAAGGCAAACCTTCTACATTTGGTCAGTGTTTAGCTTTATTGGGCAAACCGTTTATTCTGCTATCTTTCATCGGCATTATGTGTCATGTAGGAATTGATGTGGGCACGAATACTACCGCACCTAAGATTTTAATGGAACGCTTGGGTATGGGATTGGATGATGCTGCGTTTGCTACCAGTCTTTATTTTATATTCCGTACGGCAGGTTGCTTTACAGGTTCTTTCATTTTGAGAAAGATGAATGCCAAATCGTTCTTTGCTATCAGTAGTTTTATGATGTTATTGGCAATGATAGGGCTTTTTGTTTTTCATTCAAAAACATCTATTTATATTTGCATTGCATTGATAGGTTATGGCAACTCAAATATATTCTCGATTGTCTTTTCGCAGGCATTGCTGTATATGCCCGGCAAGAAGAACGAAGTCTCCGGTCTGATGATTATGGGCCTTTTCGGTGGAACTGTGTTTCCGTTGGCAATGGGACTGGCAAGTGATGCGGTAGGACAAAGCGGAGCAGTAGCGGTAATGACAGTCGGTGTACTGTACCTGCTGTATTATACTCTGAAGATAAAGAAATAACTTTAAAAGAAAATTGCAGTATGAAGTTAATCTTAAGACTATTATGGACCGGCGCATTTTTACTTTCGTGTAATTGGGCGTTTTCTGGTGACATTGAATTGAAAATCAACAAAAAGTATCTGAATTTTCCTGTTTCTCATAAACAGGAAAGGGCGAAAATGACTTTTAAATCGGAAAGTAAGCCCGATTTGTCGGTGGTGATCCGTCTGGCATCCGGCGAAGCTGATTATTGGGTGTTTAAAGATGTTTCCGATCTTAAAGGTAAAACAATCAGGATAAGTTATGAGGGAGATGAAAAGGGGTTAAGTAAAATATACCAGGATGACTTTATAGCCGGACATGACAGCCTTTATCGGGAAACGAACCGTCCGCAATTCCATTTTACAACTCGCCGTGGCTGGATAAATGACCCTAACGGGCTGATATATCATGATGGAGAGTATCATTTGTTTTATCAGCATAATCCCTATGAACGCGACTGGGAAAATATGCACTGGGGACATGCTGTAAGCAAAGATTTAATTCATTGGGAAGAACTACCGGATGTCCTTTATCCAGATCATTTAGGTACAATGTATTCAGGATCAGCAGTGATAGATTATGAAAATACTGCAGGGTATAATAGAGATAATGTTCCTGCCATGATAGTGGCTTATACAGCTGCCAGTCCGGATAAGCAAGTGCAATGTATAGCATATAGTCTTGACAATGGGCGTACTTTTACCAAATATCAGAAGAATCCTGTGATTGATTCGAAGCATATCTGGAATAGTGTAGATACGCGTGATCCGAAAGTATTCTGGTATAAACCCGGCAAGCACTGGGTTATGGTGCTGAATGAGCGTGATGGACACTCTATTTACATTTCTTCCAATTTGAAAGAGTGGACTTATCAAAGCCATACAACCGGATTTTGGGAATGTCCAGAGTTGTTTGAATTGCCTATTGATGGAGATCCGAATAATACGAAGTGGGTGATGTATGGTGCCACAGGCACCTATATGCTTGGTTCGTTCAATGGGAAAGTTTTTAAACCGGAAATGGGAAAATATCAATATACAACAGGCTCTATATATGCTGCGCAGACATTTACCAATATGCCCGACGGACGACGTATTCAAATAGGGTGGGGGCGAATCAGTCATCCGGGAATGCCTTTTAATGGTATGATGTGTTTGCCAACGGAGCTTACCCTTCGGACTACTAAAGATGGACCAAGATTATTTAATGTCCCGATTAAGGAATCCGAGCAGTTGTTTACGCCTCTCCGTCAATGGAATTCTCTCAAGGCAAATGAAGCCAATGAATTGCTGAAAGAATTTGAAAATGCAGATTGCCTTAGAATTAGAACCACATTCAAGTTGTCTCATGCAACTAGTGCCGGATTTAATTTGTTTGGCCAGCAAATGCTTACTTACGATCTTAATCCGAATACAATAAATGGCGTGTTCTACTCTCCTGATGATATGACAAGTATGGAAATAACTGCCGATATATATATAGACAGAACTTCTATTGAAGTGTTTGTCGATAACGGAGCATATTCATTTTCAATGGTTAGAAAGCCGGATAAGAATAATAAGGAAGGATTTCATTTCTGGGGGAATAATATTGATATTAAGGATCTACAAGTATTTGGAGTTAAATCAATATGGGACTAATAATTTATTAATGGTTTAAATCAATCTCTTTTCGGAGAGTAACAACTTATTTATATATGAATACAATCGTTGGAATGGGTGAAGCACTTTGGGATGTGCTGCCCGAAGGAAAGAAAATAGGTGGTGCACCTGCCAATTTCGCTTATCATGTATCACAGTTTGGTTTTGACAGTCGTGTCGTAAGTGCTGTAGGGCGTGATGCTGACGGACGGGAAATATTGGATGTTTTTGCTCAAAAGAAGCTGACTTGCCAGATAGAGCAGGTGGATTACCCTACGGGTACGGTACAGGTTACTCTTGATGCTGTCGGTGTACCTTGTTATGAAATTAAAGAGGGGGTAGCTTGGGATAATATTCCTTTTACAGACGATTTGAAACGGCTTGCTCTTTCTACCCGTGCCGTTTGTTTCGGTTCTCTGGCTCAACGCAGTCCTGTGAGTCGGGCTACTATCCAGCGCTTTTTGGATACGATGCCTGACGGAGAAGATCAGATTAAGATTTTCGATATTAATCTTCGCCAGGGATTTTATACGAAGGAGATTCTTTGCGAATCTATGCGTCGTTGCAATATCCTTAAAATCAATGATGAGGAATTGGTAACAATCAGCCGCATCTTTGGTTATCCGGGTATCGATTTGCAGGATAAATGCTGGATACTTCTGGCTAAATACAATCTGAAGATGCTGATTCTGACTTGTGGAACCAATGGTAGCTATGTATTTACTCCGGGCGTAGTATCTTATCAGGACACACCGAAAGTTCCTGTGGCCGATACTGTGGGAGCGGGTGATTCATTTACTGCTGCTTTCACATCTGCCATACTTAGTGGAAAACCCGTTCCTGAAGCACATAAACTGGCCGTAGAAGTTTCTGCTTATGTTTGTACACAGAGTGGGGCTATGCCGGAGTTACCGTCTGCTTTTAAGAGTCGGTTGGAGTAAGTACCTGAAAGGTTACAATGAGATTGTTTTCTCCTTTATCATTACTATTTTGATATGGTAATGGTAAAGGAGATTCATTTATATGGCAACTAATTGGGTATTATAAGGGCATTGTGTAGCATACAATACCTGTTTTCTTCCAACTTCCTTCTATTCCATATTCCTGTTTGTCTTCTGTAGTGTAACAATAATCATTTTCATTTGCTGCTTCGTATAGAGGAATGGCTCCGTCTACGGGTGAAGTATATACATAGCCCAGTTCTTTTTCCAGTTGCCATCCGGCGTCTGCTTGTAATGGCTCTACGGATAAACGTTGTTTTTGCCCGTTGCTATATAAATACAGAGGCACGGTATGTGTTCTTTGCTGTTTGTAGATGGAACAAACGGCTCCTTCATATTTTCTGTTGGAGTGCACTGCAATATCTAAATAAGATGTATCGTATGTGTGATTTTTGCCATTCCAAGCCTGAAGTAGCGGAGTTGTGGAAACAGACGATAACTTTTGGTTGGAAATATATTTTTCTATGGCATCTTTCACTTGTTTTCTTTTGGTGGCATCCGCTATCAGTTCATAAATAGGAAGAACTTTGTCTTGAGTGATTTTAGTCAAGGTATAATTTTCTTCATTGAAGGACTTCCACCAGGCATTGAAGCCATCGGTTATCGGCTGTGAAGTCAATAGGCTTGTATTTCCTCCATAGAATTCCAGTATAAGCTGGCCTCCTATGCTTTGTGCCACTTCTTCTTCCCATCCGCCGACACCGCTTCCGGTAAAGAGATCTTGCTGGCCTATTTTTGTCAAAGCGCTGAGTAAGGTGATTCTTGCACTGCTGGCAGCCGATGTCGCTGTAGGCACTGCTGTCCGGAAAAGTCCTCTGAATCGTGCCCCTATGCAGACGTCCACTAAAAGGTGTGTGCCATATTTATTTATGATATCTTCTGCTGTCAGACTGGCAACATCATTTTCAAACTCCTGCGTAAGGTATCTGTATTTATATTTCTCTGAGTTATAGAAGAACGAAAAGTACCAGCGTTCTGCCGTAAATAGCTGTTCACTGGAAGCAAAAGAATATTGTGAAGAATGGTTGTAGTCAGATTCGAACTCTTTGTGCTTGAGAATGGTACCGATCGATAGAGCATTCCTGGAATTTATGTCTCCCAGTATTAGGTTATTGGTCATGTCGGTCAGGAACGTTGTTGCATTTTCTCCAGCGTAGTCTCTGGGTTCGGAAGCATTTGCCCGCATACGATAGATCTTATCTTCATCGCTGTTTTCCAACTTCTCCAAATCCATTATAGGTGCTTTTATGGCTTCGGGACTTAAGTAATCAGCGGTAACATCGTAGCCCGCACCAAGAATTTGCTTCATATTTGCCGGGTAGGTTTTGAAAATGACTTCCTTGTCAGGAATAGCTTTGAGTTCATAGACATCAGAAGGAGTTTCATCTTCCGGGGTGAAATCTGAATCTGAGGAACATGCATATGAAATACATGCCAGAATGAGAAAATAGAATAGCTTTTTCATAAAATAATAGTTTTCTAGTAGTTACATTGTATTTGTAGGCAAAAGTAACAGAAGTATTTGAAGGAGCAATGTGTACACGTCCTTTTTTAAAGAAAAAGTGTCTTGTTTTATATTATAGACGATTTTACATTACTGCACAAAGTTCCTCCACCTGCTTTTCAAAACTATCCCTCATCTTAGCCTTATTCTTCACTACGCTCCGATGATTGTAAATAGTTTGTGGTGAATAGAACAGGAGGGTGGCTATCTTGGAGCTATCTTTAATCCCCATACGTATCAATGCAAATATCCGGAGTTCCGTATTCAATATCTCTCCTCTTTTAGGAATGATTTCTTCACCTTCTCGTAATAATGCATTAAATTCTTCTATAAATTTGGGGTATAAGTTCAGAAATGCAGTATCGAAGTTTACAAAGAACTCTTTCGCATCGGTGTCTGATAGTTTAGTGGCATTGACTAACTTCAAAAGATCATCCGTTTGTTTTGCTTTCACCTTGCGTTTTACCAAATCCTGGTATTTATTCAGTTTATCTATATAGGCAGCACACAAATCCATGAACAGGCTTACATATTCTTCACGCGTATGATTGGTATCTACTAATGCTTTATTCAGATGCTGTAATTCCTGATTCATATCCGCCAGTATCTCTCTGCGTTTATGAAGTTGGTGCATTTGCTGGTAAATATAGATCAGGGAAATAACCAGTCCGATAGATAATATACTGATGCATATCAGTGACCATTGTAGTCGTTTACTTTTAATAAGGTTCTGTTCCTGATAAGACAGTACGATAGAAGGGAATTTCTTCGCTATCTCGAGCATGCGGAGGCGATTGTTATAAAACTGTGCGTCTTCCATGGAATAATTCAGGTAGCGGTTAGCACGCGATACTTCTCCACTTCTGTTTTTAAAGATATATAAGGCAAGTTCCTGCAGAGCCAGGTTTTCCTTAAGCGGGCATACCTGATCCGAAATAGCAGCTTTGATCAGATAATGCTCGTATTCGTCCCAATTCCCTAATTTAGAATGGACTAATGCCAGACCGTAAGTAACCATAGCATAAAGACGAACATTTACGGGAACTCCTTCCAGTGCTTTTTGGTAGTATTCTTTCGCTTCGGGATATCTTTGGTGACGATAGAGATTTTCTCCTTTCCAGTAGTTGTGTAATGACGAACCGACGGGTAGCACACTGATTAGAGAATCCTGATAGAGCATCTCTTTTTCATAATAGCGGGGGGCATATACTTTATCATTGGAGTATTCGGCCCACATACTGTAAGCCCATTCACAGGCGACATAGTATTCTATCTTTGACGGAGCATCTAAGCTGCGTGAGTCTATTTGTGCCAGATTCTGAATGGATTCGCTGAAATAACCTGAGGTGGAAAGAAGTAGTGAACGGTGAATGATGCTCAGATTGCGGTAAGTGGGATTTGAAAGTTGCATGGCTATTTGTTCTTCCTTGTCTACATAGAGCATGGCCGAATCGAAACGATATGTATAGTACTCTTCATAAATGGCATTGTATAATCGGAAACGTTCATTTTCATCCATTGCCGGATATAGCAAATGTTTTAAACTGTCAATCCGGGTTTCCTTTTGGAGCGAGTATTGGTTGCGCTGTTTTAAAGCTGATTCCAATTCATTGGATAAGTCCGTTTTATTCGCTGCACGAAAAGGTACAAGCATAAATAGTAGAAATAATCCCGATAACAAGTATCTTTTCATAGGGTATATTCATTTAAAGTAGACAAATACAAAGATATTAAAAGTTTTCAGCAAACGGATACATCTACCTGCTTTTATAAAATGGATACCTGTAATATGTTTATAATCAGTATGATAATGGCGTGTATTACTTCACTTCAATCTACCTGACAACTACTTGTGGCAACAGTGCATAATAATACCTTCTAACTTTGCCCTCGTTGAAAGATAAAGGATGTATTCCCGTCCGATCCTTTGGCAAAGAGTTTAATTTTAAATCCTATTAATATTATGAAAGTAAGTCTCTTTTCTTATGTCGTATCGGCAGCTTTGTTATTCGCTACTACTGCGATAGCAAATAATCCGGTGGAGAATGACACCATCAGTAGTAAGAAGACGGAAGGAAGCGAACGCAATGTGATGCTGAATGCTTCGGATGCTAACAAGCCTCGTGAAATCCAGATCGGCCTTCCCAGTGAAGATGTGAATGTGTATGAGAACGGATTGCCCGCCGTATATTCTTCGGCTGTGCACAAGTTGGCTACTCACTGGCGCAACGATGCCAGCCTGGGTGAAGTCGGATTAATGACACCGTCCGAATCTGCTATTGCTACCGGAAATATTGCTTATTCTGTAAATTCTTTCTCTAAATTGGGACAGAAGGAGTTTAAGGGAGTCTTGAATTATCATACCAATCACTTCGGATGGCAGAATGTGGACATGAATGTGTCCGGTGGCATCGGAGATCGTTGGCTGTATACGGCGAGTATTTATCAGAATTTCGATCCGGGTAGTTTCGCCCCTAAGTTTGAAAACTTCAGTGACCGCACCCAATTGTATCATGCCGGACTGACCCGCCTTTTCAATAACAATCGTGGAAAATTCTCCGTCATCTATAAATTCTCGAAAAGTCATGCACTCGGTTCGATGATTAATGCTGCTCCGTTCATTTATGTGGGAGATGGCAGCGTAAAAGAAATTCCGGGGTTCAAGTTGGGGACTTCTTCGTATGCTCCCGAAGGCGGACGCTTTCAATATATGGACGTAATGGATGGAAAGATGAAGAGCGGGCGCTTTGGTGACTTCACGGGGAATAGAGCGCATGAAGTAGCTATGCTGTTTGATTATACTTTCCGTAATAATCTGAATTGGACATTCAATGCCAAGTTTATGAATGCTCCCGAAGCAAATTATGTAGATTTCGGCGGTAGTAATATCAGTGAAGCAACTGAGGAAGATGGCCTTTTTCTGGATGGTTCGAAAGATGCCTATACCGGATTGGTGGAAGGTAGACGTACCTGGTTACACCTTGGAAAGGTGAAGAATGTATTGTTAACTTCAGAGTTGAAAAAGAAAGTCGGTAACCATGATGTACGTCTGGGGTTGAATGAATGGTTTTATCATTTGGATTATCACTCTTCTTCTTTTCAATGGACGGGAACCGTCACCGAATATCCGCAGATACTGAACCGGGTGGAAGCTGACGGAAGTACCAGTAAATTCAGAGGGTTCAATGAACTGAGCCCGGAGTACACAAAAGGGACTGAGAACAAACTGGCTGTTTACTTTACGGACAACTGGCAGGTAAGCCCGAAATTCACAGTCTACTACGGGGCTCGCCTGGAATATTATCGTATGTCTGCCGACCAGATTCCTTACAGCCGTTATTCTGGTTTCCATATTGGTGATACCCATGAATATACGGACAATGAAGGAAATGTACTTTCTACTGAAAAGATACAGCCGCATAAAGTGGTAAAAGACAAGTTGAATTATGCTGCAACAGCACAATTTACTTACAAACTGACCAGGAACTTCGGGCTTACAGCCGATGGAACTATTGCTACCCGTTTCCCGCGCATTAATGAATATGCAGGAACCGGCCCAACTGAGGAACAGTATAAGCGTGTGACCATCCCCTTGTTGCGTGGTGGATTATTCTATCAGAATGACTGGATAAACCTGACTTCTATGATTACCTATATCTCCAAGTCGAATAACATAGACCAGCAGAATGTAACCAAGCCGGGAACTACGCAATCCAAGACCACTTTGCTGATTTACGACATCAAGACATTGGGTTGGACTACTTCTGCTGAAATCAATCCTTTCAAAGGTTTTCATCTGCATGCCCTGTTCACTTACCAGAAGCCCACTTATAATAACTACTTCATTAAATCTCCATTTGAAGGAGTGTCCGATCTGAATGCCAACGGTAATATTGTGAAGGAAATTCCCCAAGTATTGGCTGAAATAGATCCCAGTTATAACATAACGCCCGATTTACGTCTGTGGCTTAGCTTCCGTTACTTTGGTAAGACTTATGCCAATCTGACCAATGCCCTCTATTTCAATGGTCGCTGGGAAACTTTCGGTGGAATTAACTGGAAAGTGAACAAACATCTCTCACTGGGTGCAACGGTAGTGAACTTCCTGAACCAGAAAGGTGCCAGCGGCACGATTAATGGTGCCGAACTGTTGGGTAAGGAAGAAGCAGGCAAGTTTAAAGATCATTATATGAGTGGCAACTATTTGCGTCCGTTTACGCTGGAATTCAGTGCAAGTCTTTCATTCTAATTTTAATTAATATATTTTTGTAACTAAATTGATTGTATACCATGAAAAATTTACTTGTAACCCTTTTTGCATGCGCTACTTTATCGTATACTCATGCAGCGGAAAACAAAACGATCCGCATTTCTACGGACAATACTGACCTGGTGCTTCAGGTAGGCGATAATGGTCGTCTGTATCAAACTTATTTAGGTGAGAAACTACTGCATGAACAGGATTTGAATAATTTCAGCTGGAGTATCCATGCAGGTGCCGATGGTAGTGTAAGCCGGCGTGGTTGGGAAGTATATAGTGGTTCGGGTAATGAAGATTACTTTGAACCGGCCATTGCTATTACTCATAACGACGGCAATCCGTCCACTATCTTGTATTATGTTTCTTCTTCCTCTAAGGCGGTTGAAGGCGGTACGGAGACTGTGATTAATCTGCGTGACGACAAGTATCCGGTAGATGTCACTCTGCATTATGTGGCTTATCCGAAGGAAAACGTTATCAAGACCTGGAGCGAAATCATACATCAGGAGAAGAAACCTGTAATGCTTTCGACCTATGCCTCTACCATGCTTTATTTCAATAATTCAGCTTATTTTCTGACTGAGTTCAGCAGTGACTGGGCGAAGGAAGCACAAATGAGCAGCCAACAGTTACAGTTCGGTAAGAAAGTGATCGATACCAAGTTGGGGAGTCGTGCCGCTATGCATACGCATCCTTTCTTTGAAGTGGGACTGGATCAGCCGGTCAGCGAAGATCAGGGAAGTGTATTGATGGGTACATTGGGCTGGACCGGTAATTTCCGTTTCACTTTTGAGGTAGACAATGTAGGAAACCTTCGCGTAATCCCTGGCATCAATCCTTATGCTTCGAACTATGAGTTGAAACCGAATGAAGTGTTTACTACCCCTGAATTTATCTTCACTTTAAGCAATGACGGTGCTGGGAAAGGTAGCCGGAATCTCCATGAGTGGGCACGTAACTATAGTTTGAAAGATGGTAAAGGCAGTCGTCTGACTCTTCTGAATAACTGGGAAAATACAGGTTTTAACTTTAATCAGGAGATACTGGCTGAATTAATGAAGGAAGCCAAACATCTGGGTGTAGATATGTTCTTATTGGACGACGGGTGGTTTGCGAACAAATATCCCCGTAAAAATGATCATGCGGGTTTGGGAGACTGGGATGTGAATCATAATAAATTGCCCGGCGGTATTCCGGCTCTGGTGAAAGCTGCCAAAGATGCGGATGTGAAGTTCGGTATCTGGATTGAACCTGAAATGGTGAATCCTAAGAGTGAACTCTTCGAGAAACATCCGGATTGGGCGATCATGCTGCCTAATCGTGATACGTATTATTATCGTAACCAGTTGGTGCTTGACCTTAGCAATCCGAAAGTGCAAGATTATGTATACGGTGTTGTAGAGAATATAATGAAAGAGAATCCAGAAGTTGCTTTCTTCAAATGGGATTGCAACAGCCCTATCACCAATATCTATTCTCCGTATCTGAAGAATAAACAGGGACAGTTGTATATTGACCATGTCCGCGGTATCTATAATGTCCTGAAACGTGTGAAGGAGAATTATCCTGATGTCCCGATGATGCTTTGTTCCGGTGGTGGTGCCCGTTGCGATTATGAAGCACTGAAATACTTTACCGAGTTCTGGTGCAGCGATAATACGGATCCTGTAGAACGTATTTATATCCAGTGGGGCTTCTCCCAATTCTTCCCGGCAAAAGCCATGGATGCTCATGTGACCAGTTGGAACAAGGCGACTTCCGTGAAATTCCGTACCGATGTGGCTTCCATGTGCAAGCTTGGTTTCGATATTGGCTTAAAAGAACTTACTGCTGACGAACTGACTTATTGCCAGACAGCCGTTGCCAATTGGAAACGCCTGCAGAATGCTATTATGGATGGTGATCAGTATCGTTTAGTTTCTCCTTATGAGGGAAATCATATGGCATTGAACTATGTGAGTAAAGATAGCAACAAAGCAGTATTGTTTGCTTACGATATTCATCCCCGCTTTCAGGAGAAACTGATGGCAGTGAAATTACAAGGTCTGGATCCGAATAAGCAGTATAAAGTAGAAGAAATCAATCTGATGCCTTCGGTTACTTCAAAGTTAGGGTCTAACGGAAAAGTTTTTTCCGGTGATTATCTGATGAAAGTCGGTTTGAATGTATTCGGCTTGGTTACGACTCAGAGCCACGTGATTGAGCTTACTGCTCAATAAGTAGATTGCCGATAAAGATATTTTTATAATAAGTGCGCCCATTAAAGCTTTATTTTAATGGGCGTATCTGTTTTTATGTACCTTCATATCATCAAAAAAAGTATGAAATCGTAAAATTAAGGATGTCTTTTAATCTTTAATCTTCTAAATATCAGTGCTATAAAATTATTTATTTTAGTTTATTGATTTTAGAATTTAGATTTCTCCATTTCCCATTATTTTTGTTCTCGTCCATTGAGTCTATACAAATGAATCATATAAAGAGGATGAAATAGTCCGATTTAATAACCTGAACGGTTACAGGAATGTGCCTGACAGCACAAAGATCTTGCTTCCGTTATTAAAAAATAATTAAGATTATGAGTGAATCGCCTTCTGTAAACAAAGACCGCGTACTGACCTGTTCCGTTTATTGTAACGGAAGCAAACTGGGAAATGAGTACACCTTGGTTGCTGCTACGGTGCATTTGGAACTGAACCGCATCGGTAAAGCAACATTGAAATTTAATGCCGGAAATATGAATAAGCAGACCTTCGACGAGAGTGATGCCGACCTTTTCAAGCCGGGTAATGCTATCCGTCTGGAAGCAGGCGATATTGAAAAGGAAGATATACTGTTCGATGGTATGATTATCGGGTTACGCATCATTACTGATAAAGACTTTCATTCCTATATGTTAGTGGAGTGCCGTGACCATGCCTATTCAGCCATGCAAGGGCGTAAGAATCGTATCTTTGAAAAGAAGAAGGACTGTGACATCATTAAAGAAGTATTGTTAGCTTACGGTAGTGTGGAAGTAGACTCCACACCCTATCAGTACCCCACGCTGGTACAGTATTATTGTTCCGATTGGGATTTTGCCCTTTCGCGTGCCGATGCCAATGGCCTGTTTGTCTTTACTGATGGTAGTAAGATAAAGGTGAAGAAGCCCGATGTGAGTGCGTTGCCTGTACTGACTGTAACTTATGGTGTCGACTTGACTGCTTTTGACCTTGAACTGTCCGCTGATGACCAGTTTACGCAATATGAAGCGATGTCGTGGAATCCAGCTACACAGAAAGCTGTGAAAGTGTCTGCTAGTTCCCCCTCGCTCAATAAGCAAGGGGACTTGCAGCCGAAGAACATTGCCATAGGCGATAGCTTTTTGTTGCAAACCGATGCTCCTACAGACGAAAAAGCGTTGAAGCAATGGGCGGATGGCATGGCGTCGAAAGCTGGATTGGCACGTTATCAAGGATCATGCAGCTTTTGTGGTTCCGCCAAGGTGGTGCCCGGCTGCATCATTGAACTGAAAGGTTTGGGCAAGCGATTCAACGGCAATCTGTTTGTCGGCTCAGTGACGCATACTATCGAGAACAACGAATGGATGACCGAAGCGGGTGCAGGCGTTTCATCCCTGAACATTACTGATGAAACGGATGTGGTATCGCCTTCCGCTTCCGGTTTTCTGCCCGGGTTGCAGGGACTTCATGCGGCAGTGGTAAGGAAACTGGACGGCGATCCGCTGAAAGAATACCGTATTCAGATAGAATTGCCATGGATGGATGGAAAGAACAAGCTGCTTTGGGCAAGGCTCTCCACTATGTACGCCACAAATGCGTCAGGTAACTTCTTCCTGCCCGAACCGGATGATGAAGTGGTGGTGGGCTTTATGAATGAAGACCCCGGGCATCCCATCATATTGGGCGGGGTGTATGGTGAGAGGCACAAACCGCCTTATGAATACGAGGCCAAGAATAATATGAAAGCCATCGTTACTCGTGAGAAGATGCGGATAGAATTCAATGAGGAAAAGAAGGTGATAACGATTTCTACTCCTGGAAAAAACACAGTGGAAATCAGTGACGGCGATAAGCATATCAAGTTGACCGACCAGAACAAGAACGAGATTGTGATGAACAGTAGCGGTATTTCCCTTTCGTCGGCAAAAGATATCACACTGAAAGCGAAAGGTGCCATCACAATGGATGCCACTTCAAAATTCAGCGCCACGGCCAAGCAGGATGTCAGTCTGGAAGGACTGAACGTGAACATGCAGGCTAAAGTGAGTGCAGTTGTTAAAGGCAACGCCAAGGCGGAACTTTCAGCTTCGGGCCAAACTATCGTCAAAGGTGCAATGGTCATGATAAACTAATGGACAATTAGGAAATAGATTTTTAATTTATAACTTTTAATTTGAAAATTATGCCTCCAGCAGCAAGAATAACTGATATGCATACCTGCCCCATGCAGACCCCGGCGTTTCCCTCGCCGATACCGCATGTGGGCGGGCCGATAGTCGGCCCAAGTGTGCAGAATGTTTTGATAGGGAAAATACCGGCAGCCGTCGTAGGTGACATGTGCGTCTGCGTGGGACCGCCGGATACAATAGTAAAAGGTTCATCCACTGTAATGATAGGTGGCAGACCTGCAGCTCGTATGGGTGATAGCACCGCACATGGTGGCACGATAGCCGCCGGATGTCCGACGGTGATGATAGGCGGATAAAGGGTATGAGTATACATTAGGCAATGATACCTTTCCGGGCAAAGGCTGAAACTTTCGTTATGATTATGGAGTCCGTTCCGCGAGTATACTTCCGAAGTGATGAATACGGAAATTGTAGTAGAAATAGTTGTCGCATTTGAGGTAAATACTTACTTTTGTAAACATGTGATAGAGAGGTTGATTCAATAGTAATATATAAATGGTGAGTATATGGAAATGATTCAGGTTCAGTATTATCAATCTCCTTATGGTGAGTTGATACTTGGTTCCTTCGAGGGTAAACTTTGTATGTGTGACTGGGTGAATGAAAAACGCCGGGAGGTAATCGACAAACGACTGCAAAAGGCACTGCATGCCGATTACTGCACGCAAGGTTCTGAAGTAATTGCAAAAGCAATTCTTCAGTTGGAAGAGTATTTCGCCCACAAAAGGAAGGCATTCGACATCCCATTACTCTTTATTGGAACGGATTTCCAGAAATCAGTATGGCAGGAATTGCTGAATATCCCTTACGGTAAAACCGTATCTTATGGTGAGTTGTCACAAAAACTGGGAAACCCGAAAGCGGTCCGCGCAGTGGCAACTGCCAATGGAGCGAATTCCATTTCAATATTTGTTCCTTGCCATCGTGTCATTGGTAGCAACCATAAGCTGGTCGGATATGCCGGCGGCTTAGAAGCTAAGAAGGGATTGTTAGACTTGGAAATTAATCTTTATAATAGATTCATGAACCATTAGTGAAAGCTAAGGAGATTTTCCGTAAGGGTTAAAGACTAAGATAACGAAGGTTAATTCGTCCCCTTATAAGGAACATTGCGTCCCCTTATGGAGGGACGCAATGTTCCTTATAAGGGGACGCAATGTTCTCCATGGTGGAACGCATTAGCCTTCGCAGACAGAGATGCTAATTTCTACTATTGCCCTATTAAGCCACCCTTGCTTTATGTCTTGAAGATATTTAATAGTATGAACACAAGCTTATTTACTCTTTAATTCCGCAACAGGCATTCATGTTATAATTTAGTAGAGTGGAGAGTTTTTTAAGAAACAGGTAACGATTCCTATGATAATATTTTTATATTTGCGTTACTAATACCAGAAAAGATGAGAAGATATACTTTCCAAATGTTATTTATTCCAATGCTCTCCCTCTTTTGGCTGACTGCTTCGTGTACGCATCGCGACGTGCATTTCCGTATCGGCGTTTCCCAATGCAGTGACGATGAATGGCGGCACCAGATGAACAATGAAATGCTGCGCGAAGCACTTTTCTATGACGGAGTGGAAGTGGATATCCGCACTGTGAAAGACGATAATGCACAACAGATAGAAGATATTCGCCATTTCATTCAGGAAGGGGTAGACTTGCTTGTAGTTGCCCCCAATGAAGCTGCTCCCATTACTCCGGTGGTAGAGGAAGCATTTGATCGTGGGATTCCCGTCATAGTCTTCGACCGGAAGATACTTTCTGATAAATATACTGCTTATATAGGTGCGGACAATTATGAGTTGGGAAAAGCCATAGGTAATTATGTGGCCAATATGCTTCATGGGCGGGGTAATATTGTAGAGATTGCTGGATTGACCGGTTCTACGTCTGCCATGGATCGCCATCAGGGATTTGTTTCTGCGATATCTCCCTATCCCGGTATTCAACTTCTGGCTCGTGAAGATGCCGGTTGGTTACGTTCGGAAGCGGGAGAAAGGATGGATACTCTTTTGAAGCGTTTTCCGGAAATAGATGTGGTGTATGCCCAGAATGACCGTATGGCTGCAGGTGCTTATGACGTTGCTAAACAGCAGGGCAGGGCGGAAGAAATGAGTTTTATCGGTACGGATGCTTTGCCTGGTGAAGGATATGGTGTGGAGCAGGTGTTGAACGGGCAATTGGATGCCACGTTTATTTATCCTACAGGTGGTGACCGTGTGATACAGATTGCAATGGACATTCTGAATAAACGTGATTATCCTCGTGAGACTGTATTGGGAACTTCTGTCGTAGATGCTACCAATGCCCAGATTATGCAGATGCAGACCTCACATATAGCTACTCTTGACGAGAAGATAGAAACCATGAACGGGAAGATGAGTCAGTTCCTCGATCGTTATGCTACGCAGCAAGTTGTGCTATATGGTAGTCTGTTGGTACTTTTATTGGTAGTGGGCTTGTTGGTTGCCGTGTATCTGTCTTTGCGTACTAAAAATCGCTTGAACCGGGAATTGTCTCGTCAGAAGGAGAAGTTGGAAGAACAGAAACAGCAACTGACACAACAGAAAGAACAGCTCATTCAGCAGAAAGAACAACTGGAACAACTTTCCCGTGAATTGGAAGAGGCAACTCATGCCAAACTGGTCTTTTTTACCAATGTCTCACATGATTTCCGCACCCCATTGACGTTGATTGCAGATCCTGTTAATCAACTTCTTGCCGATAAATCTCTTGGAGAACGTCCGCACCAGTTACTGGAACTGATGAAGAAGAATGTCAATATTCTCCTTCGTCTTGTTAATCAAATCCTTGATTTCCGTAAAGTGGAGAACGGACGAATGGAACTCCATCTGGAGCCGTTCGATCTTTTGAGCAGTTTTCGTGGCTGGAACGATTCTTTCCGCATGGCGTTGTTGAAAAAGCATATATCCTTCTCTTTTGAGACTACCCCTGATACGGATTTCCGTATGATGGCAGATAGTGAGAAAATGGAGCGTATCTACTTCAATTTGTTATCCAATGCTGTGAAGTATACACCCGAGAATGGAAAGATTATGGTTCGATTGGAGGCAGAAGCTACTAATTTCCGCTTTTCAGTATTTAATTCCGGTAGCCATATTTCTCCCAAAGAAGTTGATGCTATCTTTGAACGTTTTTATCAGATAGACGGGCATCAGGCTGGCACGGGGATTGGTTTGGCACTTGTTCGTGCTTTTGTTGAGATGCATGGCGGTCAGATCACTGCCCATAGTGATGAAAAAGGGGCGACTTTTACTGTTCTTTTTCCGGCGCAGAGTATTTCTCAGTATCACCCGACGGTGGTAACTCTTCCAAGTGAAGAAGCAGAAGTTTCTACCACATTAGTCGAAACTGATTTTCGTATGGGTGAGGAAGAAACGAGAGATGCGGATCGCCCGACAGTTCTGGTTATCGATGATAATGCTGACATCCGCAATTATGTGAAAACATTGCTTGCCGAAGAATATCATGTGTTGGATGCACCGGAAGCTGCTACGGGAATTCGTCTTGCAATGAAATATGTTCCCGATGTGATTGTGTCCGATGTTATGATGCCCGGTATGGACGGGGTAGAGTGTTGCCGGAGACTGAAGACAGAATTGCAGACTTGTCATATCCCCGTTATCCTTCTTACGGCCTGCTCGCTTGATGAACAACGCATCCAGGGGTATAATGGCGGTGCAGACTCTTATATATCCAAGCCTTTTAATTCCCAATTGTTATTGTCCCGTATCCGGAACTTGATAGACTCCCGTCGCCAGCTTCGGCAGTTCTTTGGTGATAATCAGACATTGGCAAAAGAGAATATATGTGATATCGATAAAGATTTCGTTTCCCGTTTTAAGTCTTTGGTGGAGGAGAAAATGAGAGATCCGGAACTGAATGTGGAAGACTTAGGCAAAGATATGGGGTTGAGCCGTGTACAGCTTTATCGTAAATTGAAATCGCTTACGAATTATGCTCCCAATGAATTGCTGCGCCAGGCACGTCTTAAAAAGGCAACTTCTTTGTTGGCTTCTAAAGAGATGACAGTTGCGGAAATTGCCTATGAAGTAGGTTTCTCTTCTCCTTCTTATTTCACAAAGTGTTATAAAGAACAATTTGGCGAAAGTCCGACGGATTTCTTGAAGCGGAAGAATTTATAGCATAACAGGGGTAGGAAATGATAATAATTGCCTACTTTTGCAATATCAAAAAGGAATTGAATATTTTATGAAATACGATCTTTGTTGCATTGGATATATTACTTTGGATAAAGTAGTTACTCCGCAGAAAACAGTGCACATGCCTGGAGGAACCTCTTTCTATTTTGCGCATGCCATTAAACACCTGAATACTGAAGGATTCCAACTTGTTACTGCTTTGGCTGATAGCGAGATGCCGGTGGTGAATGATTTGAGAAGAGACGGCATTGAAGTGAAAGTACTTCCCAGCACTCATTCCATTTGCTTTGAGAATATTTATGGGGAGGACACTAATGAAAGAAAGCAGCGGGTCACAGCTAAGGCTGATCCTTTCACAATTGAAGGTTTGCAGGATGTAGATTCCCGGATTTATCATCTGGGCAGTCTATTGGGGGATGATTTTTCATTAGATGTCATTAAACATCTTGCCGGGAGAGGGCTATTGTCTCTTGATGTACAGGGTTATTTGCGCGAAGTACAGAATGAAGAAGTATTGGCGGTGGACTGGCTTGAAAAAGAAGAAGCCTTGAAGTATATCCATATTCTGAAAGCGAATGAGCATGAAATGGAGGTACTTACGCAGTGCGCGGATCCTTATGATGCTGCTGTGAAATTGGCAGAATGGGGAGTGAAGGAAGTCTTGCTTACCTTGGGAGATAAAGGTTCACTCATCTATGTTGATAAGCGATTCTATGAAATACCTGCCTATCCGGTAGAAAATGTAGCTGATGCTACAGGCTGTGGAGATACATATATGGCAGGCTATCTATATATGCGTAAAAGAGGAGCATCCTATCAGGAAGCCGGTTGCTTTGCCGCTGCCATGTGTTCTGTAAAGTTGCAGAGCTATGGTCCGTTCGGTGGAACGGAAGAAGAAGTTCATAGCTTAATAAAAAAAGAAAATGCCGTAATTTAATACGGCATTTTCTTTTATATACAGATAGACTTGTCTATTTCAACATCTGTGGCAGATTATCTCTTCCCCAGAAATAATAAAAGATCAGTCCAATCCAACTGGTGAGCAAAACAAGGATGGCGACTAATAGTTTTTTCACTCCATCTACCTTCCATTTCATAATTTCCAATACGGCTTTGATTGCAAGTATCAAGCCAATAATCCAAATAATAAATCCAATCATAATGTTCGTTGTTTATTAATTTAAAAACAAATAAAGGCTACATCCGGTTCACGGTGCAGCCTTCATTTTTCAGAGTTTATTATGTTCTATTTCAATAATCGAAATTATTCGGCATCAGCACCCCAGTTTCCTTTAGACAGACGCTTGTAGCTGTTGTAACGCCATTTTGCATTGTCTTCGGCAGCTTGGAACAGTTCGGCAGCTTCTGAAGGATATTGTTTCATTACAGAAGAGTAACGAACCTCACTCTTCAGGAAGTCCTGGAATCCAGCCCAATCGGGTTCTTTGCTATCCAACTGGAACGGGTTCTTGCCTTCAGCTTCCAAAGCCGGATTATAACGCCACAAGTGCCAGTAACCACACTTAACAGCCTTTTCTTCCTCAGCCTGGCTCTTACCCATACCCAGCTTCAGACCGTGGTTGATACACGGAGCGTAAGCGATAATGAGTGATGGTCCGGGATAAGCTTCAGCTTCGCGGATTGCTTTCAGAGTCTGAGCCTGGTCAGCACCCATAGCAATCTGAGCTACGTAAACGTAACCGTAAGTAGTAGCCATCAGACCGAGGTCTTTCTTGCGTACGCGCTTACCGGCAGCAGCAAACTTAGCAATAGCACCCACCGGAGTAGCCTTAGAAGACTGACCACCTGTGTTAGAGTAAACCTCAGTATCCAAAACCAGGATGTTAACGTCCTTACCGCTGGCGATTACATGGTCGAGACCACCGTAACCGATATCGTAAGAAGCACCGTCACCACCGATGATCCACTGGCTGCGTTTTACTAAATATTGAGTCAAGCCTTTCAGTTCCTTGCTAACCGGGCAGCCGGCAGCGATGCCTTGCTCGATGATAGCCTCGATCTGAGGTGCAAGTTCTTTAGTCTTGTCTGCGTCGTACATGTTTTCAATCCATGCTTTCAATACTTCCTTAGCCTCAGCAGGAGCATTGTCACCTTCCAGAATCTGGTTGAACAGTTTCACGATACGGTCACGCATCTTTTCATTAGCGAGTTCCATACCCAAACCGAATTCGCAGAAGTCTTCGAACAAAGAGTTTGCCCAAGCAGGACCTTGACCCTTTTCGTTCTTAGTATAAGGAGTAGAAGGTACTGAACCGGAGTAGATAGAAGAACATCCTGTTGCATTGGCTACCATTTCGCGGTCACCGAACAACTGAGTGATCAACTTCACGTACGGAGTTTCACCACAACCGGAGCAAGCGCCTGAGAATTCAAACAACGGAGTAGCGAACTGAGAGTTCTTTACGTTAGCTTTAACATCAACCAGATGTTGCTTGCTTGCTACCTTTTCAGCACAGTAATCCCAGTTAGGAACTTGGTTCAACTGGCTTTCCAGATGTTTCATAGTCAAAGCCTTGCCACCCTTCTTCGGATTACCCGGACAGATGTCGGCACAGTTACCGCAACCCAGACAGTCGAGAACGTCAACTTGGATACGGAATGTCATACCGTCAAATACTTTACCTACCGCTTTCAGCATCTCGAAGTTTGCACCCTTCTGCTCTTCAGCATCCAGAACGAACGGACGGATAGAAGCGTGAGGACAAACATAAGCACACTTGTTACACTGGATACAATTTTCAGCATTCCATTCGGGAACGAAAGCAGCTACACCACGTTTTTCGTATTTAGCTGTACCTTGATACCAAGTACCGTCTTCGATGCCTTTGAATGCAGATACCGGCAACAAGTCACCATCCTGTGCATTGATCGGACGAACTACTTCGTTGATGAATGCAGGATCGTTGTTTTCAGCCTTAGCGTCGTCAGTCAGGTTAACCCAAGCAGGATCAACAGTCAATTGTTTGTATTCACCACCACGGTCAACGGCAGCATAGTTCTTGTTTACGATATCTTCACCCTTCTTACCGTAAGACTTCTGGATGAATTTCTTCATCTGTTCTACAGCCAGGTCAACAGGAATTACGCCTGTGATACGGAAGAATGCAGATTGCAGGATTGTATTGGTACGGTTGCCCAAACCGATTTCTTGTGCAATCTGAGTTGCATTGATATAGTATACAGAGATATTGTTTTTAGCGAAATACTTCTTCACGCGGGTAGGCAGGTTCTTAGCCAGTTCTTCGCCTTCCCAGATTGTGTTCAGAAGGAATGTACCATTCTTACGCAAACCGCGGGTTACATCGTACATGTGCAGGTAAGCCTGAACGTGGCAAGCCACAAAGTTCGGAGTGTTTACCAAGTATGTAGAGCGGATCGGAGTATCACCGAAACGCAAGTGAGAACAAGTGAAACCACCTGACTTCTTAGAGTCATAAGAGAAGTAAGCCTGGCAGTGTTTATCAGTGTTGTCACCGATGATTTTTACAGAGTTCTTGTTAGCACCTACTGTACCGTCAGCACCCAGTCCGTAGAATTTAGCTTCGAACATGCTTGCGCCGCCCAATGCGATTTCTTCTTCCTGAGGAAGTGAAGTGAAAGTAACGTCGTCTACGATACCAATAGTGAAGTGGTTCTTCGGCATCGGCATAGCCAAGTTCTTGAATACGGCAATGATCTGAGCAGGAGTAGTGTCCTTAGAACCCAAACCATAACGACCGCCTACGATTACCGGAGCATTAGCAGTACCATAATAGCAGTCTTTTACATCGAGGTACAACGGTTCGCCGTTAGCACCCGGTTCCTTTGTACGGTCAAGAACTGCAATAGTCTTAGCAGTCTTAGGCACAGCAGCCAAGAAGTGCTTAGCAGAGAACGGACGATACAAGTGTACGGCAACCATACCTACCTTTTCGCCATTAGCTACCAAGTGGTCGATAGCTTCGCGGGCAGCTTCAGTTACAGAACCCATAGCGATGATAACGCGTTCTGCGTCTTCAGCACCATAGTAATCGAACAAGCCGTATTTACGTCCTGTGATTTTAGAAATTTCATTCATGTATTCTTCTACAATAGCAG
>ERZ791927.777-NODE-777-length-29517-cov-5.743534_pt1 | contig 29517 bp, 29 predicted proteins | sample MGYA00510130_ERZ791927 | MGnify/ENA primary metagenome ERZ791927 (study PRJEB30046, sample SAMN00792055) | human gut metagenome | study: EMG produced TPA metagenomics assembly of the A metagenome-wide association study of gut microbiota in type 2...
GCGAGAGGTGACTTTTCAGAAAGAAAAGTCGCCGCGAACGATACAAAGTCCGCGAGACGGCGGGTGCAGACCGTTAAGTAATGCGATGGCATTATCAGCCCCCCCGAAACGGATTGGCAGCGCAACAAAGCCGTCGTGAGGGCGTTTACAACCGAACAGGCGACTTGCAGCGAGATCCGTTTCGGAAAGGAGGAGCGACGGCGAGAGCGAGAGGTGACTTTTCAGAAAGAAAAGTCGCCGCGAACGATACAAAGTCCGCGACGACGTGGTGCCGCTGACCGGACTTGAACCGGTACGATATCGCTATCGGGGGATTTTAAGTCCCCTGTGTCTGCCGATTTCACCACAGCGGCGTGGAACGGCTTTTATCATACGGCATTTTTGCACGCTTGTCAAGGTTTCCCACAACGAAACTTGACGAAACCGTTTTTTCGGGTTAAAATAAAAGGAAATGAAATGATACCGGTAAAGGATGGAATGTATGGCACAGAGGAAGTCCAGCTATGACAACGACAGTATACGCTCGCTGAAAGGCGCCGACCGCGTGCGCAAGCGCCCCGCGGTCATTTTCGGCTCGGACGGGCTGGAGGGCTGTGAACACGCAGTGTTCGAGATCCTCTCCAACTCGATCGACGAGGCACGCGAGGGATACGGTGACCGCATCATCACGACCTGTTTTGCCGATGGCTCGATCGAGGTGCAGGATTTCGGTCGCGGCGTGCCGCTTGACTATAACCAAAAAGAGGGACGGTATAACTGGGAACTGATCTTCTGCGAAATGTATGCCGGCGGTAAGTATAACACCAACCAGGCGGAAAACTATGAGTTTTCGCTCGGCCTTAACGGTCTCGGCGCCTGTGCCACCCAGTATTCCTCGGAATATATGGATGTTGAGGTGCACCGCGACGGGTATAAATTTACGCTGCATTTTGAACACGGCGAGAATGTCGGCGGGCTGCACAAAGAGTCGTATGCCAAAAAGGACACCGGCACGGTCATTCGCTGGAAGCCGGATCTTGAGGTCTTCACCGATATCAACATTCCGAAAGAATACTATCAGGATGTTTTGCGCCGCCAGGCGATCGTCAACAACAATCTGCGCTTTGTGCTGCGCACGCAGCAGGACAAGGGCTTTGACACGCAGGAATTTTTGTATGAAAACGGCATCGAGGACTATGTGAAGGAGTTTGTCGGTGACAACGCCATGACCGGCGTGCAGTTCTGGACGGCGGAGCGCGTCGGCAGAGACCGCGAGGACAAGCCGGACTATAAGGTAAAGCTCAATGTCGCCATGTGCATTTCCAACAAGGTGACGCTGCAGGAATACTATCACAATTCCAGCTGGCTGGAACACGGCGGCTCGCCCGAAAAGGCGGTACGCTCCGCTTTCGTGTCGCAGATCGACGCCTATCTGCGGCAAAACGGAAAATACCTCAAAAACGAAAGCAAGATCAGTTTTCAGGATGTGCAGGACTGCCTTGTGCTGGTCTCTTCTTCGTTCTCCACGCAGACATCCTATGAAAACCAAACGAAAAAGTCCATCACCAACCGTTTCATCCAGGAAGCCATGACGGACTTTTTGAAGCATAATCTCGAGGTCTTTTTCCTCGAAAACAAGGCGGATGCGGACAAGCTCTCCGAGCAAGTGCTCATCAACAAGCGCAGCCGCGAAAAGGCAGAGAACACACGCCTGAATCTCAAAAAGACGCTGCAATCCGGCAACGATCTCACGTCCCGCGTGGAGACGTTCGTCGATTGCCGCAGCCGCAAGGTAGAGGAGCGCGAGCTGTTCATCGTGGAGGGCAAATCCGCTATGGGCGCCTGTGTGCAGGCGCGCAATCCCGATTTCCAGGCGATTATCCCCGTGCGCGGCAAAATTTTGAACTGTCTCAAATCCGAATATGACAAGATCTTCAAAAGCGAGATCATCACCGATCTCATCAAGGTGCTTGGCTGTGGCGTGGAGGTCAAGAACAAAAATAAGGAAATGGTGACCTTTGATCTGAACCTTTTGCGCTTCAGCAAGGTCATCATCTGTACCGATGCCGACGTGGACGGCTTCCAGATCCGCACGCTGATTCTCACCATGCTCTATCGGCTCACGCCGACGCTCATTGAGACGGGCAGAGTGTTCATCGCGGAAACACCGCTTTATGAGATCACCTGCAAAAAGGATACCTATTTTGCGTATAACGACCGTGAAAAAGCGGAGGTGCTGGCGCAGCTCGGCGACCAGAAATACACCATCCAGCGTTCCAAAGGTCTCGGCGAGAACGATCCCGAAATGATGTCGCTCACCACCATGAATCCCGCGACAAGGCGGCTTGTGCGGGTTGATCCCGCAGCAGCGGAGGCGACGGCGGAAATGTTTGACATTTTGCTCGGCGATAATCTGAACGGCAGAAAAGAGTATATCGCCGCACACGGCGCCGAATATCTCGAAATGGTCGATCTCAGCTGATGAGGGGGGAGAAAAAACGATGGCAAAAAAAGCAAAATCTGTTCAGACAGTGGATAAACTGCCGGACAACGCCCACATCACGGGCGCCGGTGAGATCGAAGCGCAGGCGATTACCGACACGCTGCGCACCAACTATATGCCCTATGCAATGAGCGTCATCATGTCGCGCGCCATTCCGGAGATCGACGGCTTCAAGCCCTCGCACCGCAAGCTCCTGTATACGATGTACAAGATGAATCTGCTCGGTGCACAGCGGGTGAAATCCGCGAACATCGTGGGCGCGACCATGAAGCTCAACCCGCACGGCGACGCGGCGATCTATGAGACGATGGTGCGCCTGTCCCGCGGCAACGAGTCGCTTTTGCATCCGTTTGTGGATTCCAAGGGCAACTTCGGCCGTGCCTATTCCAGTGAAATGGAATATGCCGCATCGCGGTATACGGAAGCAAAGCTCGAGCCGATCGCGGCGGAGCTTTTCCGCGACATCGACAAGGAAACGGTGGATTTCGTCGATAACTATGACGCTTCCACGAAAGAACCGACACTGCTGCCGGTGAGCTTTCCGTCCATTCTTGTCAACAACAATATGGGTATTGCCGTCGGCATGGCGAGCAATATCTGTTCCTTCAATCTGCGTGAGGTCTGTGAAACGACCATCGCGCTCATGCGCGATCCCGATCATCCGATCGCCGACACGCTGCAAGCACCCGATTTCCCCGGCGGCGGACAGATTGTCTATGACCGCGCAAATATGGAGCGGTTGTATGAAACGGGGCGCGGCGGCGTGAAGGTGCGCGCCTTGTATCAGTATGATAAAGCGGCAAACTGCATCGACATCACGCAAATTCCCTACAGCACGACGGTCGAAGCCATCATTTCCAAAATGGTGGAGCTTGTCAAGGCGGGCAAGTTGCGGGAGATTTCCGATGTGCGCAACGAGATCGGTCTTGACGGTCTGAAGATCACGATCGATCTCAAACGCGGCATCGACCCCGACAAGCTGATGAACCGCCTGTATGCCATGACGCCGCTTGAGGACAGTTTCTCCTGCAACTTCAACGTGCTCATCGCCGGTGTGCCGCAGGTGCTCGGCGTGCGCAGCATTCTCAATGAGTGGATTGCTTTTCGCACCGAATGTGTGCGGCGGCGCACCTATTTCGATCTGCAGCGGGCAAAGGAAAAGCTGCATCTGCTCAAAGGCCTTTCCAAAATTCTGCTCGACATCGACAAGGCAATCTCCATCGTGCGCAGCACCGAGGAAGAAGCCGAGGTCGTGCCGAACCTCATGATCGGCTTCGGCATCGACAAAATTCAGGCGGAATATGTGGCGGAGATCAAGCTGCGTCATTTGAACCGTGAATATATTTTGAAACGCACTGCCGAGATGGAACAGCTCATCGCCGACATTGCCGAGATGAAAGACATTCTGGAAAAGGACAGCCGTGTGCGCAAGATCATCATCGGCGAGCTGCAGGTGGTGGCGGAAAAATACGGCATGCCGCGCAAGTCGACCATTCTCTATGCTTCCGAGATCGCCGAGACGGCGCAGGAAACCGAGGAGGAGATCCCCGACTATCCCTGCACGTTCTTCTTCACAAAGGGCGGCTATTTCAAAAAGATCACGCCCGCCTCGCTGCGCATGAGCAGCGAGCACAAGCTCAAAGAGGGGGACGAGATCGCACAGACGGTTGAGGGAAATAACCGTCTCGAACTGCTGTTCTTCACCGACAGCGCGACCGTTTACAAAACGCGCGCTTCGGAATTTAGCGACACCAAGGCGAGCAGCATGGGCGACTTTGTTGCGACCCAGCTGAAATTTGATGCGGGCGAGACGGCGCGCTATATGGTGGCGACCGCCGACTATAAGGGCTTTATGCTGTTCTGCTTTGAAAACGGCAAGATCGCCAAGGTGGAGCTTTCCGCCTATGCCACTAAGAATAACCGCCACAAGCTCATCGGTGCCTACAGTGATAAGAGTCCGCTTGTAGCGGTACTGTATATGGAAGAGGACGGCGAGGTGCTGCTCTCCGCCACTTCCGGCAGACGGCTTTTGGTGCACACGGGTGCGATCGCGCTCAAAACCACCCGTTCAACCATCGGCGTGCAGGCGATGACGCTCAAGGGCAAGCATCGGCTGTCGGCGGTGCAGCGGTATACCGAGGGCATGCTGACAAAGGAAAACCGCTATCGCACGAAGAACCTGCCCGCAGCGGGCGCTATGCCGCTGGCGGAGGATTACGGCGAGCAGCTCACTATGATGTAAAAAAAGACCGCCGTCGGGAAGTCCAAAGGATTTTCCGGCAGCGATCCCGACAGCGGCTACGCAAACGCAATCTGTATCCGTTGTCCTTCGTAGTGTGCGCCGTCTCGCGGAAAATATGCGGAAAATAAAAAAACAGTTGCAATTTTTTCGGTTTTGTGTTACACTGTGAGAACATGAATGTTCATCATTAACCTTTGGGGGTACGGATATGTCTGCTTTGGAAATTGTTTTTGGCGCTGTGCTGATCGTGCTGTCGATTGCGATCATTCTGATCGTTTTGATGCAGGAAAGCCGCGAGGCGGGTCTGGGTGTGATCTCCGGCGCTGCTGATTCGTTTATGGACAAGGGAAAGGCAAAGACCTTCAACGCGTTCCTTGCCAAATGGACCAAATGGATTTCTATCGTTTTCTTTGTGTTGGTGCTTGCCGCCATGGTGGTTACCAACCTGAAATAAGCACATTTTGAAAGCCGTCCGCAAAAGCGGACGGCTTTTTTGTTTATTTCGGGCATATTTGGACAATACTGGTAATACACTGAAAACGGAGGGAAACCATCTATGGAAAATGTATTGAAACGTGTGATCCTGCGTCCGCAGACAACGGAGAAGCCGACCATGCAGGCGATACGGGAGGTCACCCGCCGCATGGAAGCTATGGAAACACAGTATGCCATGCTCAGCGACAACGATCTGATCGAGGCATGCATTTTTGAGATGGAAGCGCTGCGCGCACAATATCGCTTTTTGCTGCGCAGGGCAAAGGAGGAAAATGTGAGCGGCGGCTGTCAGCGGCTCGCATGGGAAGGATAGGTCGAAGGAGTGGATAGAGAATGACAACGGGGATGCGTATTCTCACCGCCGTTTTGGGCGGTGCGGCGGCGCTGGCGGTATTGTTCATGATGGTGCGCACGGGAAAACCCGTGCGCAAGGCGGCGGCATCGCTTGTCGAAGGGCTTTGTGCCATGGCGGCGGTGGATGTCGCCGGCATTTTCACGGGTGTGTCGCTGGGCTTTTCGTGGTTCACGGCGGCGGTTTGCGGTGTTTTCGGCATCCCCGGTGTTATTTCTCTGCTTCTCCTGCGCGCATTGGCGCTGTAGAATAAGAAACAAGCGGCATTTGCAATTAAGTTGCAGATGCCGCTTATTTATGTTATACTAAAGAGGATTGGGGGCGTAAATATGAAAATTCTGATGATCCCGTCGTGGTACGGCACGAAAAGCGCACCGCTGCTCGGCTCATTTTATAAAGAACAGGCAGAAGCGCTTGCGGCGCTCGGACACGACGTGGCGGTGCTGTATGTCGAGGTGGGCGGCAGTTTTTCCCGCAGCGTCAACGGACTGACACACGAAGTGGTGAACGGCGTCAACACCTATACTTATGTGCGCCCCAACCTCACGCCGCGTTTCGAAAAGGGGCGCTGCTTCCAGCGCACGAAAATGCTGCTGCATCTGTATAAAAAGCTCGAAAAGGAATGGGGCAGACCGGACGTGGTCAATCTGCGCTCGTCACTGCAGGGCTATGAGGCGCTTGCCCTTTGCCGCCGCTATCGGCTGCCGCTGTTTTTCATGGAGCATTCCTCATTTGTTGTGACTGAGGGAGAGGGGAGTGCGGCGGTCGCGAGACTGCGTGCCGTGATGAAGGCGGCGGCAGTCAACGCCTGTGTCAGCTCGGTATTGATGCGGGTGATGCAGCCGATCGACGCAAACACGCGGCTCATTCCCGATTTTGTGGACGAACGTCGCTTTTGCATCACCGAAAAAACGCAGCCGACCGATCGCTTTGTGTTTGCCGCGATGGGACAGCTGCGCCCCATCAAGGGACACGACACACTCATCCGCGCCTTTGCCCGTCTGAAGCAGCTGACCGACCGACCGGTGGAGCTGCGCATCGCCGGAACGGGCGGTCTGCATGACTATCTGCAGGGCATCATCGACGCCGAGGGTGTCGGTGACTGCTGCTTCCTTTGCGGCGCCGTGCCGCGCGACGAGGTGTGCGCGTTTATGAACAACTGCGATTGCTTTGTCTGCTCATCCCGCACCGAGATGCTTTCCTGCGTGCTGCATGAATGTGCCGCCTGCGGCAAACCGGCGATCGCTACCGCCTGCGGCGGACCGCAGGACATTGTCACAGAGGACTCCGGCGTGCTGGTGCCGGTGGACGACGCGGAAGCGATGGCAGCGGCAATGCTCCGCATGCTGGACAAGGCGGCAACCTATGACCGACAAAAAATTCGCGACAGCATCATCGCGCGTTTCGGGCGCGAGGAAGTCTGTCGCCTGCTGATCGACGCTTGCAAAAGCGCCGCGGAGATGAAAAAATGATGAAGCTGCCGCAATCAAAGACCCTCACCGTCCATGAAAACGGCGCGGTCTATTATTCCTTTCCGCACATGGACGCCTATCCGTTTATCAGAAACGGTTTTTCCACCCGTCTCGGCGGGGTGAGCGAGGGAATCTATGCATCCATGAACCTCAGCTATACCCGTGGAGACGAAAAAGCGGCGGTGGATGAAAACTTTGTCCGCATCTGTGCCGCCATGGGTGTGTCTGCTGCCGATGTGGTGCTGTCCGCGCAGGAGCATCACACCACCCTCAAAAACGTCACTGCCGCCGATCGCGGCATCGGGCTTTCCCGTCCTCCGCTTGTCGACGTGGACGGTCTTCTGACCGATGAACCGCAGGTGGTGCTGTGCACACAGTATGCCGACTGTGTGCCGCTTTTGTTTGCCGACCCGGTGCGGCATGTGGTCGCGACGTCCCACGCGGGCTGGCGCGGCACGGTTGCCGAGATCGGCAGACTGACGGTGGAGCGGATGCAAAGCGACTATGGCTGCGATCCGCATGACATTTTGGCGGGCATCGCGCCGTCGATCGGTTCCTGCTGCTTTGAGGTGGATGCCCCGGTGGCGGAAGCATTTGAAGCGCTTTCCGTGACCGACGGCGATTGCTGTCGTGCGGTCGGAAACGGCAAGTTTTTTGTTGACCTTTGGGAAACCAACCGCCGCATTCTGTTGTCAGCAGGCGTAAAGGCAGAAAACATTACAGTTACAGACCTCTGCACCCGCTGCCATCCGCAGCTTTTCTGGTCGCACCGCTTCAGCGGCGCTGCCCGCGGCAGCCTTGCGGCATTTATCGCGTTGACGTGATGCGACTTTAGCTGTTTATGACAAGATAGAAATATAAGGCAAAGTCCTGATCATTTGCCCGGTCGTCACAGAACACGCCCTTTTTGCCGTCTATTCTGTAGGGATAGACATAGGCGCAGGACGCCCGCCCCTTTTCGTCAAACAGAAAAAAGCAGTTGCGGATTCCCTCTGCCGCTGCCGCTTCATAGGCTTTGTCGCCGCTGACGGCGGCATAGGCATGATAGGCTCTTGCAATCAGACAGCCCCAATAATACGGGAACGTGTCGCCCTGCTGCCTGCCGCTGCCGAACCAATAGTCATCCCAATAGCGTATCGGGGTCTCGTTCATGTGGCAGCTCGGCCGGTGTCCGTTGAACCGTTCGAGCTGTTTTATGTGCTTGCCCGTCTCGTCGGCATAAGCGGTGTTGACTGAGATCTTCGCAAATTCGGACAGGATCGTCACCGCAGGGGTCACGATCGTCTGCTCATAGTTGACCTCGTGTTTGGGATAGCTTGTCCCGTTTTTCACAATGTTGTCCGCATGCTTCTTGAAATGCGCATACACCGCCTTGCATGCGTCGGTCATGCCGGCGTTTCGGAACGCATTGTAGGTGAGCAGCATGGAAAATCCGTTCGGATAGAACTTATAGCCGCCGCCCGCATAATAAAAATCGATGCTTTTTTGACAGTATTCCAAATATGTTTTGTCGCCCGTGAGGATATGCATTTTCGTGAACAGCGTGATCAGCCGCGGCGCGTTATACAGCCGAATGATTTCCGGTTTTTTCCCGTTCCGTCGAACACCTCACCGGTTTCTTCGTCAAAGAACTCTCTTTTGGCAAAGTCAATGAACAGGTTCAGCGACTTTTGCAAAAGGGGGTTTTTCTTTTTTTGGAGATAACGGCACATGAGCAGCGCCATGCCCACCCGTTCGCGGCAGGCGTTGTGGTCTCTCTAGGCCGCATTGAAAACGGGATAGCCCATGCGGTTGTCGAAGATGAGATACGCCCCGTAAAGGGCGCTTTCGCGCCGTTTGTATTGCTGCTTTTCCGCAATGAAATGCAGCCGCTTTTCGATGAGCGCTTCCGGTGTCTCGCTGCGATAAAACGCGGCAAAGGTGCAAACCTCGTCCGCCTGCACCGTGAGCCGTATGTCCCCGAAGAGAGCGGGGGCGTAGGTGATGCGGTAGGTGCCGTCGTTTTCGGATACGGTGATTTTAAAAAGATCGTTTTTGATAGATACCCACCTTTTGCGGTTTTCTCTTTTGTATGTGTATCTCACCTGTGGACACGTATCGTTTTGCCGCCATTGTGTCGGGATTCTTCGGCGGCAATCCCCATCAGATGGCTTTCGACCGACTCTGCGAGGGAGGTGCGATTTTTGTCTCCGCTTGTAATCAGATTGTATTCTGCCATATGCTTGCGCCTGCTGCCGATAAGCGACCCGTTCCATGGCATCTATTGCTGAGAGTGTGCCGATTGTTCCGCATTTGAGCAGTTCGCTGAGCTTTTCATATTCGGGACCGTAGCGCAACTCATGGCACACAGCGACTGTTCTGCCGGTCTCCTTTTGAACCTTCAGCAGAAGCGCAATCTCCTCTTTTTCATCACGGATGGGTTTTTCAAGCAGCACATCATATCCCATTTTCATTGCCCGGATGCACTGACGGACATGTTCCTTGTCGAATGTCGCTATCACAAGGACATCTGCACGTTTCTCCTGAAAAAGCTCTCTTCATCTGTGAAAAGGCAGGTATCCTCCAAGCGGAGCAGGCTTTTGAATTTTAAGAGCTGTCTCGGGTTTATATCACATCCCGCTGTAACCCTAAAGCCGCCGTGCTTTTGCATCACAGTACACCGAAAAGGCTGCCTCCGGAACCTGTCCCGAGAACTGCCGCCGTTATCTGTTTTTTCATGGCAATGCTCCTTTCACTTGCTGTCTGACATCATTTTATTCTCCGCTTCAAAGGAAAGCAATGCATATATGGAACAAAAAATTGGGCTTTTCGCACCGATCGGCACACCGCTATTGCGGCGCGTTTTTCTGACGTATCGGCGGTGCGCCGAACGCCTTATGATAGGCACGGTAGAAAGCGGAATAGTCATGAAAGCCGCAGGCGGCAGCGGCATCCGTCGCGGCTGTGCCGTGGCGGATCTGCTCTTTTGCGGCGATGAGTCGCTTTGTCTGCACATATTCCCAAACGGTGCTGCCCGTTGCACGCTTGAAGCTACGGCAAAGCTGCGAACGGCTGATGAAAAAGCGTTCACAGACGGTGTCAAGCGTCAAATCCTCAAACAGATGCTCGTTGATGTGGCGGATGATGCGATAGATGGCGGTGGTCGGTGCAGATGCGGCATCCTGCATCCGCTTGTCGGCGGCACGCTCCACTTCAAAAAGCAGCGGCGGGAGATGCAGGAGAATCTGCATACGCACATGCGCCGTCGGGCGCACCATGTTGTGCAGCAGACGGCGGTAGGTGTCGTCGGCAAAATCCGGCGGCAGAAAGGCGTTATATTGCCCGTCTTCCCGCAAAAGAAACGGGCGCAGCAGAATGTCGCTGGCGTCAAACGGCAAAAGCTCCTGCCGAAAATGCAGTGCCATGCGGTGATAGGGGCGGGCAGGGTCGATCTCCGTATAGTGTGACTCGGTCGGACGCATCAGCATCAGCATGCCGTCCTGCAGGGGATAGGCGTTACCCTCGACGTGGAACACGCCTTTGCCGGAGATGCAGTAGTATAGTTCGAACATATCGTGCGTGTGGGCAAAAAAGTCGGACGGGCACGGCGTTTTGTCCAGCGAATGATGAAAATACAGTTCTTCGTCCCTGTAGCTAAAGAAGTTATCCATACCGTCACCTCGGTGCCAGTATAGCAGATGATGGCATGATTTGCAATATCTTTGCCACTATTCACAATGGATATTTGCAATTTTTCCTATATAATGATGAGTATGGAGGTGGGAATATGAATCCGCAGTATTTGTTGAACGGCAAGACGGCATGCGCGCTGTATGCCAGCGTGCAAAACCAGCCGATCATCGACTATCACTGTCATTTGTCTCCGCGGGAGATCTATGAGGATCGCCCCTTTGAGAACATCGGACAGATGTGGCTTGCCGGCGATCACTACAAGTGGCGGCTGATGCGCACGGCGGGCGTCGATGAACGGTATATCACCGGCGATGCCGACTGGTATGAAAAATTCCTGCACTTTGCGGTGGCACTGGAGTTTGCTGCCGGGAACCCGCTGTATCATTGGTCACACATGGAGCTGTCGCGGTTTTTCGGCATCGACGAGCCGCTGACAGCGGCATCGGCGCCGGACATCTATGCGCGCGCAAACGCCTATATCCGCACGCACGCTCTTTCCCCGCGCAAGCTGATGCAGGATGCGCGCGTGCAGACGGTGTGCACCACTGACGATGTGGCGGACGACCTTTTGTGGCATCGGCGCATCCGCGAGGACGCGACATTTGATGTGCGCGTGCTGCCGTCGTTTCGCACCGATAATCTGCTTTTGATGCGCCGCACCGATTATCCCGCCTATGTCGCGCGCCTTTCCGCCGCGGCGGGGGTGCAGGTGAGGGACCTTGCCGCCCTGAAAACGGCGGTGGAAAACCGTCTTATGTTCTTCGTACAAAACGGTTGCCGTTTCACCGATGTCGGCATCCCGTTTTTCCCGACGGCGGTCGCCGACGAGAAAAAGGCGGACGCGACATTCCGAGCGCTTTTGCGCGGCGAGACGGCGACGGACGCCGACTATGCGGCGCTTGTCGGAAACCTCTATGTGTTTTTGGGCAGGCTGTATCGCAAAAACGGGCTGGTGATGCAATGGCATCTGGCGGTCACCCGCAATGCCAACACGGCACTTTTTGAGCGGTGCGGCGCGGACTGCGGCGTGGACTGCGTGGGGGATATGCTGCGCGGCAGCGACCTCATCGCCATGCTGGACACGCTGCAAAAAAACGACGCCCTGCCCGAAACGATCCTCTATTCTCTCAATGAAGCCAATGCGGCGCAGATCGCTTCAATAGCGGGAGCGTTCCCGCATGTGCGGTGCGGCGCGGCGTGGTGGTTCTGTGACCACAAGCGCGGCATCCGCGAGGAAATGGAGATCATCGCCGAAAACGGCACGCTCGGTGCGTTTCTCGGCATGCTGACCGATTCGCGCAGCTTCCTTTCCTATGCGCGCCATGACTATTTCCGCCGTATTCTCTGCACCATGCTCGGCGAATGGGTGGATGCAGGGGAATATCCTTTGGAAAGCGCAAAGCTGCTGGCGCGAAAGATCGCCTATGACAACATACGGAAATTGACGGAGGAATGCAAATGAAGCTGACATTTCGCTGGTACGGCGAGGACGATCCCGTGACCTTGGAGAAGATCGCGCAGATCCCCTGCATGACCGGTATCGTTTCGGCGGTATACGATGTGCCGCCGGGAGAGGTATGGAGCGAGGAGAGCATCGCAAAGGTGAAAAGCGCCGCTGCGGCGCACGAACTCGCCTTTGAGGTGGTGGAGAGCGTGCCTGTGCCGGAGGACATCAAGCTCGGCACAGAGAAAGCCCCCGCATGATCGAAAACTACTGTGAGAATGTGCGGCGGCTGGCAAAGGCGGGCGTCAAGTGCATCTGCTATAACTTCATGCCGGTGTTTGACTGGCTGCGCAGCGAGCTGGAGCACGCGCAGCCGGACGGTGCGCATGCGCTGGCGTATGACGACGCGACCGTGCGGGCGATGGATCCGCTGAAGGGCGATCTGTCGCTGCCGGGCTGGGACGCGAGCTATACAAAGGCGGAGCTTAAAGACTTGCTCACCGCCTATGCCGCACTCGGCGAAGAGGGACTTTGGAAAAATCTCGAGACCTTTCTGAAAGCGGTCATTCCGGTGGCGAAAGAGGTCGGCGTCAACATGGCGATCCATCCGGACGATCCGCCATGGAGTATGTTCGGGCTGCCGCGCATCATCACGGACAAGCAGAATTTGCAGCGGTTTTTGGACATCGTGCCGGAGATAAACAACGGCATCACCTTCTGCACCGGCTCGCTGGGTGCCGACGTGCAGAACGATCTTGTCGACATGGCGGCGACCTTTGCCGCTCGCATCCATTTTTTGCATCTGCGCAATATTCGACACACGGGACAGCGGCAATTCGAGGAAGTCGGTCATCCGACCGCCTGCGGCTCGGTCGATATGTTCGGGGTCGCCAAAGCACTCACAGAACACGGCTTTGACGGCTATGTGCGGCCGGATCACGGACGCATGATCTGGGGTGAACGCGGACGCTATGGGTATGGGCTGTATGACCGCGCGCTGGGCGCGACATATATCGTAGGGTTGTTTGAGGCGATCGAAAAGATGGGAGGAAAATTGCATGGGTGAGTGTTTGAACAAAACGGTTGTAATAACCGGCGCGGGCGGCGTTTTGTGCTCCGGCTTCGCGGAATATTTGGCGTCAAAGGGCGCAAGAGTGGCGCTTCTCGATCTGAACGCTGCAGCCGCCGAAACGGTCGCCGCACGCATCACAGCCGCAGGCGGCAGGGCAAAGGCATACCCTTGCAATGTGCTGGATCGCGCGGCGCTTGAAGCGGTGCACGAAAAGGTGCTGGCGGATCTCGGCAAGTGCGACATCCTCATAAACGGAGCGGGCGGCAACCATCCGCGTTGCACGACACTGCATGAGGAATATGCAGAGGGTGACGAGACCGCATCGGATTTTCTGACTTTTTTCAACATCGAGGACAAGGGCTTTGACTTTGTTTTCGATCTCAATCTCAAGGGCGTTTTGTTGCCCTGCCAGGTGTTCATGGCAGACATGCCGGGACGCACGGGCTGCTGTGTTTTGAACATTTCTTCCATGAATGCCTATCGTCCGCTGACAAAGATCCCCGCCTATTCGGCGGCAAAGGCAGCGGTGAGCAATTTCACCGCATGGCTTGCCGTGCATTTTGCCAAAGCGGGCATCCGCGTCAACGCGATCGCCCCCGGCTTTTTTGTCACCAATCAGAATCGTGCTCTGCTTTTTCATGAAGACGGTACGCCCACGCCGCGCACGGGCAAAATTCTTGCCGCAACGCCCATGGGCAGATTCGGCGAGGCAAGCGAGCTTCTCGGCGCGCTGGACTTTCTGACCGACAGCGAAAAAGCGGGATTTGTGACCGGCATAACGCTGCCGGTGGACGGCGGCTTTTCCGCCTATTCCGGTGTATGATAAGGGAGATTTGTCATGTTGAAGATCTATGCTTTTGCCGATGAGGCGGGCGAAGCGCTTGAAACACAGATCGCCGCCATGCGGCGCAATGGACTTTTGGGCTTGGAAGCGCGCAACATCGACGGGAAAAATGCCTGCGATCTGCCGACGGAAAAACTGCGCGAGGTGCGCAAACGGCTGGACGATGCGGGACTTGCGGTTTTTTCGATGGGTTCGCCGATCGGCAAGATCGACATTGAAGGGGTCGATTTCGCCGCACACCTGGAACGGTATAAGCGCACAATCGATGCCGCGCACATTCTCGGCACGGACAAGATTCGCCTTTTCTCCTTTTTTATGCCGAAAGGAAAAGATCCCGCCTCATATGAAGACGAGGTGATCGACCGCATGGGGCAGTTTGTCGAAATTGCCCGCAGCGAGGGTGTTTCTGCCTGTCATGAAAATGAAAAGGGCATCTTCGGCGACGTCGCCGACAGATGTGCGCAGCTGCTTTGTGCCCTGCCGACGCTTTGCGCTGTGTTTGATCCCGCAAACTTTGTACAATGCGGACAGGATACATGGGCAGCATGGGAGCTGCTGCACGATCGCGTGCGGTATATGCACATAAAAGATGCCCTGTGGGACGGCAGCGTTGTGCCTGCGGGCAAGGGCGACGGCAACGTGAAAAAGATCGTTTCCGCCTATGTTGCGGCGGGCGGCACGGACTTTACCGTTGAGCCGCATCTTAAGGTGTTCAAAGGGCTTGCCGATCTGGAGCAGAAAGGCGACGAAAGCAAGGTCGGTAAAGCTTTCGTGTATGCCACAAACGATGAAGCGTTTGATGCCGCTTGTGCAGCGTTTCGCACGCTGGTGTGAGGTGAAAGATGATGGAGATCGGTGCACAGTTGTATACTCTGCGGGAGTTTTGCAAAACACCCGCGGACTTTGCCGAGACGCTGCGGCGCGTGGCGGACATCGGCTACAAAACGGTGCAGGTGTCCGGCACCTGTGCCTATGACCCTGCGTGGCTGAAAGAACGGCTGGCGGAAAACGGGCTGCGCTGCGTGCTGACGCACACACCGCAGGCGGAGCTGCTTGCGGATGCCGCGGCGGTGGCGGAGAGGCACGATGTGTTTGGCTGCCGCTTTGTCGGGCTTGGCTATTTCCCGCTTGACGAGGAAAAGGACGGCTGCCGCTATGCGGATTTTTTGGAGCGCTACCGTCCCGTGGCAAAAACGCTGAAAGCACACGGCAAGTATTTCATGTATCATAACCACGACATGGAGTTTTGCCGCGTGGGAAAAACGGTGTATCTCGCGAAGATGGCGGAGGATTTCGCGCCCGCGGAAATGGGCTTCACGCTCGACACCTTTTGGGTGCAGGCGGGCGGCGGCGATCCCGCCGAATGGCTTTCCCGCCTTTCTGACAGAGTGCCGTGCATCCATTTGAAGGACTTTGCTTACGGCAGAAAAATGGCGGTTTTGGGTGAGGGCAACCTGAACTTCGACCGCATTTTTGAAAAGGCGAGGGACGCCCATGTGCAGTATATGCTGGTGGAACAGGACGACTGCAACGGAGAGGATCCCTTTGATTGCTTAAAACGCAGCTATGCGTATCTGAAGTCCCGCGGATTTTAAGGAGGAAGAACAGGAGGAAGAACAATGGAAAAGAAAATTCGGCTCGGCATCATCGGCATCGGCAACATGGGCAGCACCCACGCAAAGCACATCGTGAACGGTGACTGCCCCGATTTCGAACTGGTTGCGGTAGCGGACACCAACCCCGACCGCCTTTTGTGGGCCAAAAAGGAGCTGTCGCCGTCGCTTTGCGTTTTTGAGGACGCCGTCGCGATGCTGGACAGCGGCAAGCTCGATGCCTGCATGGTGTGTGTGCCGCACTATTTTCATCCGCAGTATGCGATCGCGTGCATGGAGCGCGGCATCCATGTCATGGTGGAGAAGCCTGCGGGCGTCTACACAAAGCAGGTGCGCGAAATGAACGAGACGGCGAAAAAACACCCCGAGGTGGTGTTTGGCATGATGTTCAATCAGCGCACCAACTGCGTCTATCGAAAAATGCACGAACTGGTGCAGTCGGGGAAATACGGTGCGCTGCGCCGCACCAACTGGCTCATCACCACCTGGTATCGCCCGCAGGCATATTATGATTCCGGCGACTGGCGCGCGACCTGGAGCGGGGAGGGCGGCGGTGTGCTGCTCAATCAGTGCCCGCACCAGCTTGACCTGTGGCAGTGGATCTGCGGTATGCCGCAAAAGGTATATGCCAAGCTGCACTTCGGACAGTGGCATGACATCGAGGTCGAGGACGATGTCACCGCCTATGTGGAATATCCGAACGGCGCGACGGGCGTGTTTGTGACCTCAACGGGTGATGCGCACGGCACCAACCGTTTTGAAATTCAACTCGACAAGGCGCAGATCATCGCCGACGGTGAGCACACGCTCAAGATCTATGAATTCGAAACGCCCGAGCCGATCTTCACAAAGGAAAACACCGAGCCGTTCGGCTCACCCAAGGTGATCGAGATCGATCCCGCGCTGGACGGCAAAAACGAACAGCACAACGGTGTTATCCGTGCGTGGGGCGGTGCCATTTTGCGCGGTGATGCGCTTGTTGCGCACGGCAGCGAGGGTATAAACGGTCTGACCCTTTCCAACGCCATGCATCTTTCCGCATTCCTCGACAAGGAAATTTCTCTTCCCTTTGATGAGGAATTGTATTATACTGAACTCATGAAACGTGTGGCGACCTCGCGGCACAAGACGGGCGTGAAAGCCGTTGTTGCGGACACCGAGGGAACCTACGGTAAGTGAGGGAACAGTATGAACACAGTGCGCTTCGGCGTCATCGGCGTCGGAAATATCGGAACGGCACACGCCGCCTGCCTTGCGGCGGGGAAAATAGAGGGAGCGACGCTGGCGGCGGTCTGCGACATTGATCCGTCGCGCCGTGCCTTTGCGGAGAAAACGTGGGGTGTGCCCGCATTTGCCGACTGCGCCGCGCTGCTTGCAAGCGGCACGGTGGACGCGGTGGAGATCGCCGTGCCTCATCCGATGCATGCGGACATCGCCATGGCGGCGCTTGCAAGCGGTGTGCATGTGCTGGTGGAAAAGCCGGTGGACATCACCGTTTCCAAGGCGGCAGCGCTGAACGATACCGCCGCACAGTCGGGACTGACATTCGGCATCATGTTCAACCAGCGCACAAATCCGCTGTTTGCAAAAGCACGGGAGATCGTCAAGGGCGGCGCGCTCGGCACATTCAAACGTACGGTATGGATCATCACCAACTGGTATCGTACACAGCACTATTACGATTCTGGCAGCTGGCGCGCGACATGGAGCGGGGAGGGCGGCGGTGTGCTGCTCAACCAGGCACCGCACAACCTGGATCTGTGGCAATGGATCTGCGGCATGCCGCAGGAGGTGACGGCCTTCTGCGACGTCGCCAAATATCATCGCATCGAGGTCGAGGACGATGTCACAATCTTCACCCGCTATGCGGGCGGCGCTGTGGGCACATTCATCACCTCAACGGGCGAATACCCCGGAACGAACCGCCTGGAGATCACAGGCGACCGCGGCAAGCTGGTGCTGGAAAACGGCGTGCTCAAATGGTGGCGGCTTGCCGCCGCCGAACGCGATTTCTGCTTTGCGGCAACGGAAAACACACCGGACACGGCGGTGACCTATGAGGAGATTCGTCCCGATCGCCCCGAAGCGGCGCATGCCGGTATTCTGCAGAACTTCACCGACGCGGTGCTGCACGGCACACCGCTTTTGGCGCCCGGCACGGACGGCATTTTCGAACTGACGCTCTCAAACGCTGCCTATCTGTCGCAGTGGACGGGCAACCGCCCCGTGTCGCTGCCGCTTGACACGGCGCTGTTCGACCGCCTTTTGCTGGAACGCATAAGTCGTTCGACCGCCGACAAAACGGCACAAACGACCGAAAAAAGCGACAAATATGCCGACCGTTGGCAGGTGCGCTGGTAAAACTGATATTTTTCACCCTTTCTGCATATCCTTTCTTTGAAGGTACGCGGAAAGGGTGATTTTTATGAGACAAAACATAAGGCGCGCGCTGGCGGCACTGTCATGCGCGGTGCTGCTCGGCACGCACGGCATTGCGGCGGCGGCAAAGGGAAACTACATCTATGATGCGGCGGACGGCGTCGCATCGCCCGCGACGGAGGACGACAAAAAATGGGCGCCGACCGCTGCAGCGGTGTCGGAAGCGGCGCTGTCCGTCGGCGGCAAGTCCGCCGTTCTGATGGAGCAGGAGACAGGCACGGTGCTGTTTGAGAAAAACAGTCACGAAAAGCTGGCGATCGCGTCGGTGACAAAGATCATGACGCTGCTGCTTGTGGCGGAAGCGATCGACGGCGGCATCATCAAGCTCGATGAGACTGTCACGGCGTCGGCGACCGCCGCTTCTATGGGCGGATCGCAGATCTGGCTGGAGCAGGGGGAGCAAATGACGGTGGATGAGTTGCTGAAAGCGGCAACGATCGTATCCGCCAATGACGCGTGCGCCGCGCTGGCGGAGCACCTTTGCGGCAGCATCGACAGCTTTGTTGCCCGCATGAACGAGCGCGCGGCACAGCTCGGCATGAAGGACACGAAGTTTCTCGATTGCAGCGGGCTGAGCGACGATGCCTATTCTTCCGCACACGATGTGGCGCTTATGGCGCGCGAGCTGATGCGGCACACGCTCATTCAAAAATACACCACCGTGTGGATGGATACGCTGCGCGACGGCAAGTCGCAGCTGGTGAACACCAACAAGCTGGTGCGGCACTACACCGGCACGACGGGACTGAAGACCGGCACGACGCAAAAGGCGGGGCACTGCCTGTGCGCGACCGCAACACGAAACGGCATCAGCTTTGTCGCGGTCATTCTCGGCTGCGCCACCACCGACGAGCGCTTCGGCGGGGCACGCGCCATGCTCGACTATGGATTTGCGCACTACGCGCTGTATGCGCCTGTGCCCGATGCGGCACAGCTGCACCCCGTCGCGGTGCGCCACGGCACGGCGGCAACGGTGACGGTAAAGGCGGACGCGGCACAGCCGCTTCTGCTTGCAAAGGGACAGGAGAGACAGGTGGTGCCGTCGGTGGAGCTTTCCGAGGAACTGGAAGCACCGGTGGAAGCGGGGCAGGTCATCGGCACTTGGCGGCTGTCGCTTGACAACAAGGTGGTTGCGGAAATTCCACTGCGGGCGGAGCAGTCGGTAGGCAAAATGGGGCTTTTCTGCGCTTTCGGTCGACTGTTCGGCGCACTGATAAGATAGTCATGTTTTTTTCACATAAAATTCTTCTTTTGGCATTGCACTGCACGGAAAAATGTGGTATGATAAGGCTGGGACATGGAAATTCGTTGCATGCATTTGCAACAACTGTCCATTGATAGATGTCGCGTTGTGATTTATACTGATAGTGCATGAAAATGCGAAATCTGTCTGAATTGAGGAATGAACATGTCTGTAAAATTGGAGACGCGTTACGCGGGCGCTTTTATCGCGGATGAGGAATATGCGGCGATCGCACCGCAGATCAAAACGGCACACGGGATGCTGCACAGCGGCAGCGGTCTCGGCAACGATTTTCTGGGCTGGGTGGATCTTCCTGTGAACTATGATCGGGAAGAGTTTGCCCGCATCAAGGCGGCTGCCGCCCGCATCAAAGAGGACACCGATATTTTCATTGCCATCGGCATCGGCGGCTCGTATCTCGGCGCCCGTGCGGCGATCGAGTTTCTGAAATCGCCGCTGTATAACGCGAAGAAAAAAGATACGCCGGATGTCTATTTTGCCGGTAACTCCATCAGCAGCACGGCGCTTTCCGAGCTTTTGGAGCTGTGCGAGGGCAAGCGTGTCTCCGTGAATGTCATTTCCAAGTCCGGCACCACCACCGAGCCGGCGATCGCTTTCCGCGTGTTCCGCGAATATCTTGAAAAGACCGTGGGACGCGAAGAAGCGAAGAAGCACATCTATGTGACCACCGACCGCGCACGCGGCACGCTGAAAGCGCTTGCCGACAGAGAGGGCTATGAGACCTTCGTTGTGCCGGACGACATCGGCGGACGCTTCTCGGTGCTGACCGCTGTGGGACTTTTGCCGATCGCGGTCGCGGGCTGCGACATCGACGCACTGATGAAGGGCGCTGCCGCCGCGCGCGAGGAGCTGTGCGACACCGATCTCGACAAAAACGATTGCTATAAATATGCTGCTGCCCGCAACATTCTGCTGCGCAAGGGCAGAGCGGTGGAAATGATGGTCAGCTATGAGCCGCAGTATGCGATGATGTCCGAATGGTGGAAGCAGCTGTTCGGCGAGAGCGAGGGCAAGGACGGCAAGGGTCTGTTCCCGGCGTCCGCGATCTTCTCCACCGATCTGCATTCTCTCGGTCAGTTTGTGCAGCAGGGCTCGAACATTCTGTTCGAGACGGTCGTGCAGTTTGCAAAGCCTGCGATCGAGCGGACGATCGAGAACGATCCCGAAAATGTGGACGGTCTTAACTTCCTCACCGGCAAGACCATGGATTTTGTCAATCGCAAGGCGTTTGAGGGCACGGTGCTGGCGCATGCAGACGGCGGTACGCCGACGCTGGTGGTGGATGTGCCCGCCCCCGATGAGACTTCTCTCGGCTATCTCATCTATTTCTTCGAAAAGGCTTGTGCCATCTCCGGCTATCTTTTGGGCGTCAATCCGTTCAACCAGCCGGGCGTGGAAAGCTATAAAAAGAACATGTTTGCCCTGCTCGGCAAACCCGGTTATGAAAACGAGCGCGCCGCTTTGGAGGAGCGTTTGGGACATTAAGTCAACGACCGTCCGCGGACGGTAGAATATATTGGGAGGTTTATGTTATGGTCACTTTAATTCTCGGCAAAAAAGGCTCCGGCAAGACCAAGAAACTGATGGATCTGTGCAACACTGCTGTTGCGCAGTCGAAGGGCAATGTGGTGTTCATTGAAAAGGACAACACGCTGACCTATGATCTGAGCCATCAGGTGCGTTTGGTCTCCGCTGCCGACTTCGGCATCTGCGGCTTCGAGAAGCTGTATGGTTTTGTTGCCGGTATGTGTGCGGGAAATTATGATATTACCGATATTTTCGTTGACTCCACCCTGAAGATCGGCGGCACCGACATGGCGGCGCTGGACGCTTTTGTGGAAAATGTGGCGCATTTGGAAGTGAACATCATCCTGTCCGTTTCCGCGGACAAGACGGAGATCCCGGCGCACATCGCACAGATCGCGCAGGAGATCTGAAACACAAAGAATACCACCGGCGACCGGCGTTCCCGTTTGGGGACGCCGGTTGCCGTGCAGTTTTCGGCAACACGGAAAGGATGTACGGTATGGCGATCTGGTATGAGGGCAACCGTAACAAAAAGGAAAACGAGCGCCAAAAGGACGGCGTGACCTATTATGTGCGCGGTCTGCGCGAGGTGGACGGCAAGCGGTATGAGCGCTACGGCGTGAAAACGCACTTCATCGAGCGCGGCGAGTCATATATCGAGGTGCTGCGGCAATATGTTTCTCCGCTGTATCAGGCGGGGGATATTGTCACGCTCGGCGAAAAGGTCATCTCCATGTGTCAGAATAACACGGTGGAGAAGCAGGACGTGCGGCTGGGCTTTTGGGCGAAGTTTCTGTCGAAGTTTGCCACCAGTAACCACAACGGCATCGGCATGGACGAACCGTATAAGCTGCAGCTTGCCATCAACATGAAGGGGCTGCCGCTGATCTTGTGGGCGGTCTTCTGCGGCGCCATCGGCAGGCTCTTCGGAAAGCGCGGCATTTTCTATGAGATCGTCGGGCAGGATGTCGCCGGCATCGACGGATTTTATAACCATTCCGCTTTTGAGACCTATCACACGCTGGCGGTGCTCAATCCCAAAGAGCCGGACAAGGTCTGCAAAGAGATCTATGAAACGCTCGGCATCAGCTGTGTTGTGGTGGATGCCAACGACATCGACGTGGAGATCCTCGGCAAATCCCCCGATCTTGCGGACAGGGAAGACGCGGCGCTTGCCGAGCTTATCCGCGACAATCCCGCGGGTCAGGACGACGAGCTGACGCCGTTCATCATCGTGCGTGACATCGGCGATGCACCCGCGGAACCGTATGTGCCGATGGAAGCGGTGGACGGTCCGGTGGACTGAACTCCCTTTTTCGGAAAATTGCCGAAGAAGTGCAAAAATCTATTGACAAATACGCCCAAAACCATTATAATATCATGCGTGACACTTGAGGTGTAATATGCTTTTACAATTGCGACCGTTGTTTATGGGTGAGCTTTCAACGCTTCCCGTGGACGCAGAACTGGATTTTTCCGCAGAGACGCTGGGAAACGCGAGACCGTTTCTGACGCCTGTGCATGTGCAGGGAACGGTGACTGCTTCGGCAGATGTCGTGGTGCTGCGCGCGGAAGTTTCCTTTATCTATCACGGACAGTGTGATCGATGCTTGCGCAATTATGAAAAACGGTACACGTTGCCGATCGAGCATATTCTGGTGGACACTCTCAGCGATGACGAGAACGACGACTTTGTTCTTTTGCAGCAGTATCAGTTGCCGCTTGACGATCTTGTTATGTCGGACATGCTGCTCGAACTGCCGTACAAAAGTCTTTGCCGAGAGGATTGCCGCGGACTCTGTCCCTTTTGCGGGAAGGATCTCAACGAAGGGCTGTGCGGCTGCAAACCGGATACCAGTGACCCTCGTCTTGAGGTGTTAAGACAGCTTATCAAGTAGTCTTGTATCTGTACTAAGGAGGTGCTGACATGGCGGTACCCAAGAGAAAATCTTCGAAAGCCCGTCGCGACAAGAGACGTAACAATCTCTGGAAAATTTCTGCTCCGGCATTGATGAAATGCCCCCAGTGCGGCGAATACAAACGCGCTCACCGTCTCTGCAGTAACTGCGGTTACTATGACGGCAGACAGGTTGTTAAGACCGAGGGCTGAGTCGAATACATGAAATAGAGAAGGAGCGCATCCTTCTCTATTTTTATGTTACCTGTCAATCGATGGTATGCTGCTTATTTGGGAGGGAAATGTTATGGGACGCGCGGTAGTGGCGGTGGTCGGCCGCCCGAATGTGGGAAAGTCCACACTGTTTAATAAGCTGATCGGTCAGCGCCTGTCCATTGTGAAGGACACCCCCGGCGTGACGCGTGACCGTATTTTTGCCCCCTGTGAGTGGTGCGGGCGCACCTTTATGCTGGCGGACACCGGCGGTATCGAGCCGCGCACGGACGATGTGCTGCTCGCCGGTATGCGGCAGCAGGCGCAGCTTGCGATCGAGCAGGCGGAAGTGATCGTTCTCGTTACCGATATCAATGCGGGCGTGACGGCGACAGATGCGGAAATTGCCGTCATGCTTAAAAAAAGCGGCAAGCCCGTGGTGCTTTGTGTCAACAAATGCGATCGTGCGGGCGATCTGCCGCCGGAATTTTATGAGTTCTATAATTTGGGACTCGGCGAGCCGATTGCCGTTTCCTCTGTGCATGGTCACGGAACGGGCGATCTTCTCGACGCTGTTTTGGCGCATCTGCCCGTGGAAGAAGAGGAAGAAGACAACGACGATATCATCAAGGTCGCCGTCATCGGCAAGCCGAACGCGGGCAAATCCTCGCTCATTAACCGCGTGGCGGGGGAGGAGCGCGTCATTGTGTCCGACATTGCGGGCACGACGCGCGACGCCATCGACACCGAGGTGATTAACGACAGCGGTCACTTTGTGTTCATCGACACGGCGGGGCTGCGCCGCAAGAGCAAGGTGGACGACGACATCGAACGCTACAGCGTGCTGCGTGCGCAGATGGCGGTGGAGCGCGCGGATGTCTGTGTTATCATGATCGACGGCGTCGAGGGCTTCACCGAGCAGGATAGCAAGGTTGCGGGTATCGCGCACGAACAGGGAAAGGCGTGCATCATTGCCGTCAACAAATGGGATGCCGTCGAAAAGGACGACAAGACCATGGACGCGATGCGCAAGAAGCTTGCAAACGACTTTTCGTTCATGTCCTATGCACCGTTCATTTTCCTGTCCGCCAAGACGGGACAGCGCGTGGAGCGACTGTTTGAGCTAATCAAGGCGGTGGCACAGCAAAATGCCATGCGCATTTCGACCGGCATGCTCAATGACGTGCTGGCACAGGCGACCACCCGCGTCCAGCCGCCGACAGATAAGGGCAGACGCTTGCGCATATACTATATGACGCAGGCATCCACTAAGCCCCCCACATTCGTGTTTTTTGTCAATAGGGCAGATCTGTTCCATTTTTCCTATCAGCGGTATCTGGAAAACCAGATCCGCGACACCTTCGGGCTGGAAGGGACGCCGGTGCGGTTCATCGTGCGGGAAAAAGGGGATAATCCGAAAAAATAAAACGGCAGGAGAAAGGAGATCATGCCGATGTTGCAGACATTGCAGGCGGCTGTTCCGAACAGCTGGCTTTCGGTGTTGCTGACCGCTGTCGCTTCCTATTTGCTCGGAAGCATCAGCAGTGCAGTGATTGTATCCCGCTGCCTTTACCGCGAGGATGTGCGGGAAAAGGGCAGCGGCAACGCGGGCGCTACCAATATGCTGCGCAACTACGGTGCAAAGGCTGCGGTCTTTACAACGCTCGGCGACCTTGCCAAAAGCATTCTGTCGGTGTTCATCGGCGGATGGTTGCTGGTTCATCTGCAGCTGACCGGTACTCCGGAGATCAGCGAGGTGGGACTGCGCATCGTCGGCAGATACCTTGCGGGCGTGTGCTGCGTTTTGGGGCATCTGTATCCTGTCTATTTCGGCTTTCGCGGCGGAAAAGGGGTTATGACCTCACTCGGCATGATCATCATTCTCGACTGGCGCGTGGCGCTTTTGTGCCTTGCTGTGTTCGGTGTTGTGCTGGCGATCAGCCGCATGGTTTCGCTTTCCTCGGTCACGGCAATGTTCGTCGCACCGTTTCTTGTGTATGTATTCACCGAGAAGGTGGATCACCAGTCGCCGGAAGCGACATGGTTCTGCACACTGATGATCGCGCTCATTTCCGTTATCGTCATCGTGAAACACCGCGCAAACCTTGCGCGCATCGCCAAGGGAACGGAAAGCCGCATTTCGTTTTGTAAAAAGCATAAATAAAAACAGAGCCGTCGCAGATGCTTCTGCGACGGCTTTTCTCTTATTATTTTGCTTCGATCGTCTCTAACTTTTCTCCCCGCAGGTATACGGTGTAGCGGTGCGGCGGGACGCCGTCTCGCAATGTGATCCGCAAGGTCTCCACCTTGTCACCCTTGATCGTGGCTTCCACGATCGCACCGCCCTTTGCCGCAAGACGGAATGAGATCGGCTTTTCCGTTTTCGGGAATGCGGGCAGAAGATACAGGTTTTTCTCGTCGGACTGCAGCAGCATTTCGTTGACGGTGGAAAGATAGATGCCGGCAGCAGTGGTGAACCACGGACGATAGAGAATGCCCGGTTCGTTGATCTCGAACATTTCGTCAAACTCGCCGGTGGAGGGGAGTGCCTGCAAAAGTGCGGCATAGGCTTCTTTCGCCATGCCCATGCGTGTAAAACCCTCGGCTTTCCAGCAGGCATACCACGGAGAAATGTGCTTGCCCATGCGATACATGTTGCCGAAAGCGGACTCCTCTTTTATGAAGGCATCCCAGGCGGGCATCAGGCACGGGTCGTCGTTTTGCAGCACGTCAAACGGGAACTTGCCGGAGAATACGGCAATGCTCTTTTGTGTGCAGCCGGCAAACGGCACATAGGCGCCGTTCTCCCTGGGCAGACTTTCCCGCAGCTTGGCAGCAAGCGCCGCACATTCGTCGCGGTAGGCACGGTCGGTGTCCAGCGCATCCGCCGCTTTCACAAGACAGTCGAGCGTTGCAATGACGCCGCAGGCGGTCATGAACGGGTTTTCCACCGATGCGCCCAGCCGTTCGAGGTCGGTGCACTTGCCGACATACACACGCCCGTTTGAGTCGGTATACAGCATATGCAGCGTATAGAATTTGGCACAGGCACGGATGAGACGGTAGCAATCGGCAAGATAGGGCTTATCCTGCGTGAATTCATAATATTGGTATGCGCCCAGCGCCACCACTGCCATGTGGAAAATGTGGTCAAACCAAAATCCCGGCGGGGACATTTCCTCGCCGTATTCGTTTGTTTCCCAGAAAAAGTGTGCCTGCTCCTCGGTCTTTGACTGCGTCGCACGGTAGATTGCCTTGTCGAGACACACCTTGCTGCGAAAGTCCGGCACATGCTTTGCAAGCGCCGTGCGATTGGCGGTGAGCAGTCCGAGAAAGCTGTAGTATTCGTCAAAGGCAAAGAACTTGCCGTGCCAGGAGCAGTTGTTCAGCCCGACGGGGATGGACCAGCGGGTGGTGTAGCACAAAAGGTGATACAAAGCCGTGCGATAGACACTGTCGATCTTGTCGTCGCCCGTGGTGACAAAGCCCTCGCGGAAATAGGCGGAAAAGTGCTCTGCCGTTTCCGCTTCCAGTCCGTCAAAGCCGACAGCGGCAATGTGTGCGCGCACGGCGTCGTTGACGGCGGCTGCATCCTCGCCGTAGAGATCGTCGGCAATGGCAACAAAGAACGCCGCCGTGTCCTCTGCGGCGACCTGCATCCGCAGGGTGACGGTCTTGCCTTTTGCTTCAACCTTGACGGGACGGTCGGCAAAGACGGCTATCTCGCCGACATAGCGATCCAGCCCCAGCATGGTGAATTGCACGCGCGCCCCGTTTTCTTCCGTGACGATCACGGTGTGCAGAACGGCGTTTTCGGTCTCCTCGTCATAGCCGCACAGGGTATAGGAAAAACACACCTCGCGCGCTGTGCCCGAAAATTCCTTTTTCAGCGCATAGACGTTGTGCTGCGGATGGACAAGTGCGGTGGTGATGATCTTTTCGCCGCTCGGATAGGTGCAGACCATGCGTTGTTTTCCCGCTTCCGGCAGCAGCTCCTGTGTCCAGTCGTCGGTTTTTTCGCCGCAGTCAAAGCCGCATTTGCCGAAGGACAGCAGCTTGCCGCCCGCTGCGCCCACCTTGCTGTGGGTGAGCGGCGTGCGCCGTCCGGCGCAGAAGATCACCGCGTCCTGCACTTCGTTCTTTGCGCCGTAGTCCAAACGGTCATAGCCCTGCACGCCTTCCTTATCCGGCGACAGGGTGATCTTGCCGTTGCCGAGGATCGGTGGGAAATAGCCGTCCGGCTTTCCTGTATAACGGTATACCATATGCATCCCCCCCTTAAAAATAACTCTGATATCTGCAATTTACCACAAATCAGGGGCGTTTTACATATAAAAATCACGCTTTTCTCTTGCAATATAACACCGCTGTGCTACAATGATAAAGAAAGGGGGAGGGGAGATGTCGGAGATCTGCTTTTTTCCGACACAGGATGCCGATCTGTATGTCACGGAGTTCGGCTTTTCCGCGCCGCAAAAGCCGCGCGTGGTGGGACCGTGGGTGCGCAGCACCTATATTCTCCACTATGTCGCGAACGGCGTTTGCCGTTTTGACGGTTTTAATGTGCATGCGGGCGAGGCGTTTCTGATCGCCAAGGACAGCCTGCATCATTTCACCGTTTCGCCGCCGTATCGTCATTTTTGGCTGGCGTTTGACGGCAGCAGCGCAGAAAGACTGCTGGCGGCATTTTCCATACCGCTGCGGCAGCATATGCGCTTTTCGGTGCAATATCCGGAGACGGCGGAAAAGCTGCTGGAGACAGCGTTTCGCGCCTGTATGGCGGACGGCGGAACGGATGCGCTGGCAAAGGGCGCGCTGCTCTCGCTTTTGCCGCTCCTCTCTGCACCGACGGCGGTTTCCGCGTCTGCGGTGCAGACGGCGGCATGGTTCATCGAACGTCACTATACGCGTCCGATCACGATGGAGCAGGTTGCCGCAGCGGTGCACTGGAGCGGAAAATATCTGTGCAAGCAGTTCAAACGGCAGTTCGGCATCCCACCGCAGCAATATTTGGTGCAGATCCGTATGCAGCGCGCGACGGCGCTTTTGGCGCAAAGGGAGCTGCGCATCCAGGAGATCGCCCTTTCGGTGGGCTACCCCTCGGCACTGGCGTTTTCTGCGGCGTTCAAAGCCTACACCGGCGTCAGTCCCAGCCAATACCGCGCGGCCGCTGCGGCGCGATGATATGGAATTTTCCCATTTGCTGCAGAAGTTTGAGTTTTTCCGCCATATTTTTGAAACCGTTTTTATCTGTATTTTCCATAGCTTCCTTTCCGCCGTAAGGCTGTTCGGTATTTTTACATTCCGCCCATAACGGAACCGAAATGTTTCTTTTTATGCCGCTGTTTTCGCTGCAAAAAGTGCAACCCCTAAACCGTAGTTTTATAAGCAGCTTCAAAATATCGCACAAAGCCCCCGGCGGTTGGCGTTGCCGTCCGCTGTGAGCCGCCGAGGGGAAGCAGCGCAACCTCTCGGCTTTAATCGGTAGTCACTTATGCGGTTTGAGATAATTGAAAATTTTTCTGTCACTTTTTCCTCCTTGATATTTTCTTTTCGCATGGCCTCAATCATATCTGCACCAACTCCTTTCGAATGGTTATGTAATTTTGCCCTCTGCTTTTTCATGGCAAAAAATTTGTTACGGTTCTAATTCAGGTGTCGGCTCGTAGACTTCCATCATCAGCCGCGATGCAAAGCGAAATCCGTTTGTGAACGCTTGCAGCTCATGCCGATCGTAATTTCCGCATCCGTTTTTTTGATTTGTTCGAACAGAGCCTTTTGCTGTTTTGTGAGAGTGGCTCTGAGCTTTGTTTCAAGCCGCACAACGGTTACAAACGATCCGCCTTTGTCTGCGCCTTTTTGCTATGCTCTGCACTGTTTTTTCAAAGAATGAGCGTCTTAATGCGATCTTAATACAGTACACCGGATCATTACACCGTTTTTTTATATCTCATACTATACTCTTTGCAAACAACAAGCAGAAACAGGAGAAGTATATATGCCTGAAGTTACACATAGAAAAAAGCGACTGTCATCCTTTAAGCTGATCGTTTTGGGCTTTGCCGGCGTCATAGTGCTTGGAGCGCTGATATTGATGCTGCCGTTTTCTTCAAACACCGGAGCTGTTACGCCGTTTCACGAGGCGCTGTTCACATCGACCTCGGCCGTTTGCGTTACGGGGCTGGTTGTGCAGGATACGGGCAGTTATTGGTCCGCTTTCGGGCAGACGGTAATACTGCTGATGATCCAGATAGGCGGGCTTGGTGTTGTGACAGTTGCGGCATTTTTCGCTATGCTGTCCGGCAGAAAAATATCGCTGATGCAGCGCAGTACCATGCAGGACGCCATCTCTGCCCCGAAGGTCGGCGGGATCGTCCGCCTGACCCGCTTTATTGTACGGGGAACTTTTCTGATCGAGCTTATCGGAATGATCGTCATGCTGCCGACATTTTGCGGAAAATTCGGTATCAAGGGAATTTGGATGGCGGC
>ERZ791927.792-NODE-792-length-29176-cov-5.425741_pt1 | contig 29176 bp, 25 predicted proteins | sample MGYA00510130_ERZ791927 | MGnify/ENA primary metagenome ERZ791927 (study PRJEB30046, sample SAMN00792055) | human gut metagenome | study: EMG produced TPA metagenomics assembly of the A metagenome-wide association study of gut microbiota in type 2...
TGGGTACCGAAACATGGATTATTTCTTTACCCTTATCCGATTCCATTCTTTACCTGCGGATTATTCATCCCCCAAATTTCCGTGAAGAACCTAAATTTCTGCGCTTGTCAAAATGAAGATAACCAGATGTTTTATCTTGTATTTTTTCTCTTATGTATTGTTCCTCCATATTTATATTATCCAATGCAAAACCCACCAGTTTCAAGGGATAGATCTTTCATTAACTGGTGGGTATTGCGATAAACTGAGTAAATTTAAAAATTTACCCCTATCCACGTACATAAAGTCCCATGCTACGATGAACATAGGAGTAGCTTTATACGTTGCCATATTCATTATGAATGTGACACTCGCATGTCTACTTGGCTATCTCTTCTTACAGAAAGAGACACATACCAAGAAGATTCGACCTTCAATTAGAAATCGAGTTCTTATTGAAGTCGTATCTTCGCTCACATTACACTTGGTAAAGGAGGTATTGACATTTATGAAGCCTTCCAGCATCTCTATAGATACCGTCGCGGAACCGTAAATGAAATACAGGTTTACATTTGGATTCCTATTAGTAGTATAACAGAGCCAATTGATACTAGCAAATTGCAGTATTACTTCTTTTAATTAAACATATTGTGCAATCATAAAGTTAACATAATAACAGTTTCAAGGGGTTTGAACAAACCAAAAAATCGGATAAAGGGCTGAAATATTAATTATCTCATTTCCCCTTATCCGATTTTTATTTTACCAGTGAAAGTAATATGATTCTTAGCAATTTTATAAAAAACTCTGATTTTTAATCAGGTTGTTTTTCGGGATGTACATGAATGGATTGAATGGTATGCAGACCATAATATTGTGCAATCCCCTTATTTAACCAATTTTGATTCTCATCATGAGGTTTAATATCATCTAGTCCATAAGTGGCACAAAACTTATTTAATGGGGTTATTGGGTTTACATAAACATCCAAATTACCTTTTGCTTTTTCTTCCGCAATGATTTCGAGATTCTCATTCCACCGTGCTGCGTAATCATTTATTCCATCTTCGGCCATATGGTAAAAACTTATTGATGATAATAGCAGACATAGTGTTATCAGTACTCTTACCTTTCTAATTCTACTATTATAATTCCAATCATTATAAAGAATCCCCGCTGCAATAATTAATAATACTGTGCATCCCAAAAATACGCGATTTTCAATATGACCTATGAGCCCAAAAGCTGCCGCAGATAAAACAGATCCTATGAAATAAACAGAAGCAATTTTTTTGTTTTTACTTCGTTCTAATAAAATAAACAATATAAATAAGATGACCAATGCAAGTGTTGCGTTTGGATCCAGCAGTGCTTTTACATTATGAATGACTGCTTTTGATATGGACAGAATAGATTTTGTGTGATGTTCCGTAGCAAATCTAACAAAATTACCAGGAGCCAACCACAGCAATGCAGCTCCTATCCCAGTACCCATAAATCCACTTATTGCGAATGCAGGAACTTTAAAATACTGAATTCGATATATAACCATATAAAGTATTAACATTCCTAAAATTCCAACAGATACATTTTCGTTAGACCACCCGGTCATTATCCCCAGCAGAAATAATATACATATGAAAATCGGATTTTGGGCAAACTGATAAGCTTTGTTTAAATAGAATCTCCAAAAAGATAGGAACAATAATGGTATAAGGCTGGCCCACATATAATTCCCGGTCCCAGAAACCCAAAGAATATCCTGGCCAAATGCCGGCAAACATAAGAATAACGAGAAATTAACAAAAACAATAATAGAGGGAGACCATTTCCACTTGCCAGTGATGTTTATATAAATAAGACCAACAAACAGTAAATAGCCAAATGTATTTATATAATTAAATATTCTCTTAGGTATGGTTAAAAACCATAGAGTAAAAAGTTCTCCCCATACACGACCGCCCCACTCTAAATAAAAGTTTTTGGCATGATTTAACCACCCTTGAATATAATTAAGGTAATTGCTTTTAGTTAAATCATCAGACACCCATGGGGTGGGTTTATTTAAAAGATATATCTCAATTAAAATACCCAGAATAAGTAATAGAGTTACAACAAATTCAAGTTTTTTGTTATTATCAATTTTTTTATTATAGTATTCATCTAGTTTGTATACTGATTGTTCAATGGTTTCAATCCATTTATTCATAACAAAATTCCTTTATCTTTCTTCTCTCACGATAAAAATTTGACGCTTTTTCGTCTCGAGATATATCTTAGCTATATAAAGCCCCATAATTCCCAAGGCAAGTAGAATCAATCCACCAAGAAGTGTAATGATGCAAACCAGTGATGGCCAGCCTGCCACAGAATCTCCATAGAGTAATGCACGGATAAAGATGAACACTAAAGCTATAAACGATACTCCACACATTAGAATGCCCATAACAGATGATAAATAAAGAGGAATCGTCGTATAGGCCAAAATTCCCTCAATGGAATATTTGAAAAGTTTCCAGAATGACCATTTGGTTTCCCCAGCACTTCGCCCCACATTTTCATAAGCCAGCCACTTAGTATGAAAACCTACCCAGCTAAAAATGCCTTTTGAAAAGCGATTATACTCACTATCTTGAATCACCGCATCCACCATCTGACGGCTCATCATTCGATAATCCCTAGCTCCGTCCACAATCTCTGTATCCGACAGCTCATTGATAATCTTATAAAAAAGGCGCGCAAAAAAAGAGCGGATTTGCGGCTCCCCTTTCCTCGTTGTTCTTCGCGTGGCCACACAATCATAATCCGTATCCGAATTATGAAGTATCTGCCACATTTCAGGCAACAAAGATGGAGGATCCTGCAAATCCACATCCATAGTTACTACATAATTGCCCTTCGCCATCTGAAGTCCGGCATAAAGGGCTGCTTCTTTACCAAAATTACGAGAGAAAGAAATGTAACGGACTACCCCCCCCCGATTTTTTATTCAGGTCACGCAAAATAGCGAGGGTATTGTCCTTACTCCCGTCATCCACGAAACAATATTCAACTTCTGCATCAATCTGCCCCTTGATTTTCTCTACCGTATCATAAAAAATCGGTATTGTAGCTTCCTCATTATAACAAGGTACAACTATGGATAACTTCTCCAACCTGATTGCCTCCTGAGCCTTTCACATCTTAAAATAAATAATTGATTCAGAATACGATATTCTTGTATTTAAAGATTAACTTTCCTTCCAATTTTAACAGGAAGTTTCACTAAATATTCTAAACGTGGATTATCAGTTAAATCTCTATTCCAATAGTGATAAGCAAAATCATAAAGGAACGAAATCCCTACTCTATAATAAAAGCGCCTATTTTTATCGATTCCTGCCGATATTCCACTATTTAACCATTTAGAATCGAAAGAAGGTGTATTATCAGAAACGTTAATTTCGTAAACGTGATAATTACAAAGAGAAGGCTTCTGTAATCCGTTTGAAAATAATTCAGGCCACTTATTAAACTCTTCTATGCTTTTAACCGTAAATAATGACTGAAATCTCGAAGGGTATTGTGGAAAATATAACCTTCTAACCAATTCAAATGTAATTTCAATTAATCTATCATCTACGGGACTCTTAATCCTGTGAAAGTCATCGACATTTATAAATGATGTCGTAGCATCTCCGGTTGATAACAAAGGAATTGTAGGACATCTATTATCAATCATACCTAGTCCAAATAATGACACTCCGTCCTTAAAAAATTGGGCAAATGGAGAACAATCATTATCTGTAACAACTTCATGAATATTCCTCAAATTTATTGTTTTACCTTCATTAAGACTATGATTGCGATCCAAATGATAAAGCAGCACTAAATAAAATACCTCCTGAAAAGATTCTGTATTGCCCATTTAGCATACCAACCTAAATGCCCCCTAGAATGTAATTCGTTTCCATGGTTCTATTAAATTGTTGCGATATGAATCAACATAAAATAAATTTTCTGGCATGTTTGGTTTAATTTTTATAAGAGGAACGTAGAAAGACTTAATGTCCGGATTAACCAATTTCACTCCTATATACTGATTTATATATCCTGACAAAATGGAATTAGATCCAAAAAGTCTAAATGGCCCAAACCGTACGCAGAATAAAATCACATTTGCAGCGATTGCATTCAACACAGCTTCTAAAGTAGCCTGAGAAAAAGCCTGTAATCGGTTGTGTTTAACATTATTATACTGCTGATACCATTGTATGGATTGAGTTGGACTTCCTTCATCCCAGTCTTTAAAAGGGAAAAATGGTTGCAAATTACCATATGTTCCATAAGAAACACTATATTCCCGTAAAAAACAGCATGTATTTAACTTAACGTAGTCTTTAGTATTATAAAGTTTCTTGTTTTCATGTATAAGATTAATAGCATCTAATATACATCGGCACTGATTTTCAAATTCCGTACAGGACAAGATAAGTAAGTCTCTCAAATAATGACTATACGTATTAAGTGAATACCTAGAAGGTTCAATATATAAAAATACTTCAGTCAACCGTCTTAACAAAATTAAAAGAACCTGCTCTTCATCTTTTATTTCTTGTGATGAAGTTCCTAATCCATTTTTTAACTCGGAGTCAAAGTATAGTCCAGGCCTCCATATAGAAGTATGTGTTACTCCGACTTCTGAATTCATTAATCTTATATCTTCAGCACCAAATACCTTTTCTACCCATTCTTTAAGTGAACAATTATTTGTATTTTTTTGCAAAACAGTTATCCCAGGAGACAAGGTGTAATCAGTCCCTTCGTTTCCGTAGATGTGAACAAAATATCCATCCGTCTCATATGCGTATCCTAATGGGCAATGTTGTTCTAATGGATCATTTGGGCTCCAGTTCGGTAATGTAGTCTTGGTATTTTTATAACATATGGCCCTCATTTTTGTTTTCTCCCTTATGTACCATCCCTTCATTCAATAGGAAAACAACAAAGCAGTAGCGCTATATTCCATGCATTACTGCTTCTTTATGTAGTAAACATTGAGTAAAGGATATATTTAATATGAATCTAGTTCGTAATAGTTTTCAATAACTTTTACAACTTTGTCCTTTTCATTTAATCAATGAAATTGAGGCTTATGTGCATATTCCCCATCAAACCACACAGAAGCATATTTTTCACGATCCTGAAGATATGGAAGCTTTTCCATTCTTTCTTCAAAATTACGAATTATCCCCAGAATATCATCCTCCTGCAGCATCGCTTTATATAGTAAAATCCGGATTTCAATCACATCGATTCGCACCATATCTGCAAAAGCATCTTTATGATTCCACACTTTCTTATTTTTCAGATTGAAATCCGAGGTTAACATGAATTGCTTATAACTCTGCAATTCATTGACTAAATTTGCAAACTGTTGTTCAAACTCATTCGAAAACCAAATAAGTTCCTTATCAAATTCATTTAATGAAGATAGTAACTTATTCATTTCATCTATGTGGATCATGCAACTATAATACCCGTCAGGAACTAACGTCGTATCAAACTCACGTAGTAATCCATACAACTTTTTTACTGCATTTATCTTTTGCGAAATCAGTTCTTTCTTATAATCAAGCTCATATTTTTGAGAAATTTCGTATTTTATATTTCGGGACGTCAAAAATGCCGTTAAAACAGCTGTGATCACAGAAATAATTATTGTGCTTAGCATATACGATAAATCAGACCTTTCCACATTCCTTATAAAAACATTTTTCATCCTTACAATAAGTTTACCATATCCATAATTAGTTAAGCTTCAAAGTGTTTAATCCTAAACTTAACACATGCAAAATCCCCTCTTTACTGAATACCCAGTAAAGAGGGGATTTTGTAATAATTCCTTTCTAATCCATATTAATGCTTTTATTTACTTCCATTACCTCACACTATGCTTTAGTTTAAAATCTCATTTATGTTTTTGTATTTTACCATACTGAAATATATCAAATATCTCTTTAATAGTAATATCTCCAGCAATTAGCTTATCGTAATATTTTATGTAGTTTATTGCTGGTACGTTAAGTACAGTTTGCCCTTGGAAAAGGTACTCCTTCTCAAGTTCCAAAAGCGCATGATTAATTTTATCCAAGATATAGTCTAAAATCTTTCGTTTTATCATCTTATAGTGACAAATCCGGTAAATTAAATGAAAATCACTCAGTAAGCCTGAATTGTTGATAAAAGAGTCAGCATAGTAAATATCCTTAGTTGCTTTAAGCATAGCCACATTACGATTATTAACCATATCATGAAAAGTGTACCATGGCTTTGGATGCATAACTTGTTCACCCGTATAATCTATTAAAGGGATATTACGTATTTTCCTAAATACCTCTATGAACAAATTTTCAGGAAAGCCCATGTCTTTTAAGGATAGCAACACAAGAAAGCGAGAATTTATCGTAAAATTTATCGGTTTATCATCCCAGGTAATAGAACTAAACTTTATTATTTTTCCTCTTTTTTCTCGTACCTCGGCATAAAGCGGTTGAAACCTAACCTGTTTGACGTTTCCTTCCTGGTTTAGTCCAAGAATAATTTCTAACCATGCACTTCCATGAAATATAAGGCTACGTATAGATTGACTAATAGCTTGCGTTAAGTTATTACGTAAATCTATTATACCCTTTCCGTATGTTGGATTTCCCGTTGCATCCCCATCCCCTAATAATTGATTTTTTTTGAAGGAAAACAAATCGGTTTTTCTATGATTTCTTTCCATCGGCATTACATCGTAAAGATTTGCATAGCTATCTACAATATTTGATATTAAATTGATATTAAAATCAAATGGTCCTTTGTACAAAATTAGTTCCAAATCTGTCAAATTTTTCTTTAAGCGTATTCCTGGCTTATCCGGTACCTCTTGTATAATCTCCGGAATGTTCATTGTTTTGCCTCCCAATAATAACTGTTACTTCTATATTGTAGTTCCGAAAGGACGTTTTTATTCAATATCAAGACAGGGTACAGTTCCATAACCGCATCGATCCGTATATTACACCAACCTTGAGAAGTATCTATACAATTCTTAAGCACTAAATTCTTTTTATCGCCTTCATTCTCGAATGAAGATGGAAACATACTACGTTTACATTCTTCTTTAAACGCTGGAATCTTGTCTAAAGTCGTTTCCACTAATTTATTCCACTCAAAGCGCATCTCATCACCAACTGTTAGATTACAAGATTTCCATACTTTAAAAATCTGTAACACCTTTGCATCCAGTTGTGAATCTGATCTGACTGCAACAGTTTCCTTCCATTTTGAATCATTAATGATTTCTCCCCATAGTAGTACATATCCACTAATCAGAATTAAATCAATAATCGGCTTATATACCTGATTAAAAACCCATTGTGGATTCTTATCTTCCTTTTCAATTGTACGGGCTATAATTTGAGTATATGAAATTGCAATCTTCTTATATTTTTCATAGGTTTTGGAAAATCTATTTATTTTATTATCAACAATACATTCCAAAATCCACTGGTTTTCCATGTCAAAAAGTTGTCCCAGAATATCCATATTACGTTGCAACCACTGACCATAAACATCATGTTTAGCAATGACATGTTGCAAAACTTCCATCCTGATATCTGCCACATTAGTCATTAATTCATTCCATTTCTTAGAAAGATTTTCTTTCCCTTCCATCCATGGATATGTTTCCCTATCTCTCTGGTATTTCCTGCAATTTTCTTTTATGGTTTTAATCGCCTGGGCAAGTGCATCCCACTTACTGTGATATTCCCGCATTCTGACTAATACGAAAGCTGAAGCAATATACTCTTTTCTTTCAAGGAGCACATCGAGTAACTGCTTCATTCGAATAATCCCCTGTTCAAATGTATCCGTCCTTATTCGCTCTACTCCTTCAAAGAGCGCTTTTGCATGAAATTGAACAACAAACCAGTCTGGAGTCAATCTTTTTCCTGTAACCACTAATTCATTATTTATCTGTTCAAAAAGATTTCTGCATTTCGGTACATTTGAAAAAATTGTTTTGTGAAAATCTATATCCTCAAAATTTTTACATGAATCCGCACTGGTAACTTGTTCTTCTACATTAATACCCCTTAATTTCTTTAAGATTCCAACTAGATAGGATACATACAAAAAACCAATACTTTCTGCCGTTATAATTATAGAGTCCCCATATTGGCCTTTTCCCCATCCATTAATCCATTTGTTTTGAATGTCAAAAATATGATCTGCGATAAAATTACATTCTAACAAAGGAATTCCCTTCGAAAGGGCTTTCCCCAATTTTTCGAAATAGAATCGTTGATTCCCCAAATTTCCATCTTCTACTAAATGAGGAATTCCACTGATATTTATATAACTAATCCATTGCTCAATAAAATAAAGATTCTTCTCCTCTTTTGGTAATATTCCCCCACCAAGATTGACTGCCATCTGTCTTTGATATCCTGGAATTTCATACCATTTTAGATTAACTTGCTTGTACGGAAACCAAGATGAATTAAAAGGAATATTTTCCTTTATTTCCATATATCTCATTAAAAGAAATATATTACTACACATAAAGGACAGAAGAGATTCTTGAGCAAAATCCCCATTTGCAAATGCATTACGTTCCACAATCGCCATATCTCTCAAATTACTCAATGTTATACTTTGAATATTTTCTGCAGCTTTTCCTTTAGCCAGTAAGCCTTTTTTATTTAATATTTCAAAAGAATATTCAATTTCATTGTATTCATTTCGCAATAATCTAAATGCATCTGTCAGATTTAATGACTCGAATCCAAGTCTCCCAAATGCTAGTACTATAGCTATCGTAAAAATACTCCATACTCCAGTTAATAAATAGGATGTCGCTGATATTTTCCATAAGCGATAAACAAAACAAAGTGAATATGCTATATAAAATAGAACGGCTTTTACCCCAGCCCCAGTAATAAAACTGTTCACAAACAAATTAAAAACTTCTTCTGGTGCCTGCGAATATCTGGCTGAAAAAACTGCGGCAATATTTGAACAATACAAAGCCAACAATACTCCAGCTACGCCAATTCCAGCAACCACAATATTAATGAAATCACTTGCTTCAATATCTAAAGCCCATCCCAATGAATAATTCACAAATTCCAAAATATACAAAACTGCCTGTGACATACCAACTGAAACTGCTAAGGAAATGCAAACATCTCTCACAAGTGTTTTATACTGTGTCCAGTGTTGAACCCCTAGCAAAACACGAAAAAGCATTCGTTTCCCTTTAAACATGATCTGTTTACAATAATATATATATTTCCGCTTTTCCATATACGTGTTCTCCTGAATATAGTATTAACTTAATATAGTGCAGTGAATTCCCAAAATTAAATTAGTCGCGTTATACTTCAACATGCACCACTTTTAATATCTCCATTGTACTTAAGCATCTGGTCTCTATTCATTATAGCAGTAAGAATATATTTGAATATGATATCAGTGAAACCACATACTTTTGTCTGGTGTACTTACACATTTTATTTACCATCATAAATTTGCCAACAAAAACATCTTTAAAATGTGAATACAAGATATCTTATTTTTCTATTAATGCATATTTTGATTTACACGCTAGACTGCTAGTCACATAAAAATCCCCTCTTTACAGGATATACTGTAAAGAGGGGATTTTTATTCTATGGAACGCAAAATGTAATACTTTTTATTCATATTGACACCGAGGACAATTTTTATTGGGCAGATTGTAAAATATAACACAACAGCGGAAAACCCATATTAGTAATTCCTGTAAAATGTAAATCATCACAAATACATTACAGAAAGGACTACCAATATGAGTTACTTCCTTCTTACCATAAAAGATCGTTATCCGATAGAAGCATATGGTCTTGAAGGCTATTCAATCCTTAAAAATGATTCCAAGAATAAGATTTTATCCAACATAAAACACAATCAACAAGTAGTCGGCTCCTCTTCATTCCGTTACAATTTCATGCTACCGAAAATATTTAGCGATTCCATAATGGTATTCCCGCAGACAGTGATACCTCCCTTGCATCTTTATCTTTTACAACAAAAGCAACGCTAAATCTAGCACGAGTTACTGCAACATAAGATTTTGCTCTTGTTCGAGCTTTTAATTCATGTTTAGGATTTTTAATCCATTGTAATAATTCTCCAGTAGGATATATTAAAACTCTGTCAAATCCTAACCCTTTTGATTTTTGAGAATTATAGACTATCAGTTGACTAGTTAGATGAAAATCAATTTTGGTCTTCTTGCTATCCCGTAAAATAACAGGATGATAAATCTTATAATACTGGCTCACTTGAGATTTTTTTAAAATATAAATTCCATTATGATTGGTCTTTTCCATATTAGCAGAGCTGCAAGATAGCATTTCAGGATAAAATTTATTTGCGAATTCACAAATCTTCGGGATATTTCTATATGTCTTATTTAATGTCTTAGTATCTATCTCTATATCTAATTTATTCTCATTTATGTAATTGTCTATATGCCCAAAATATTTTTTATTCTTGTTATCAAAATGATTGGGTGAAATAGTTTGTCTAAGGTCTCCAGCCATAACCACATTAATTCCTACTTCATGAAGCAACTTTATAAGTTCAAAATCATAGCCTGCCATATCCTGAATTTCATCAATAAAAATTATTGAGTAAAGCTTAAACAGCCTTTTACTGGATAATCCTCCAGAAATTTTATTTAACTTAAATGCGAAATTTGCAAGCTTGTCAGAATATATACAATGCTTCTTATTAAGGAAAAATCGTCTTACATCTCTTTCTGGTATTCCTTGTGTTGAACTACCATTGACAAGTTGCAAACCATTAATTCGCTCTGTAACCATAAACTGCTGATATGGTCGAACACATTCCTTTAATAAAAAAGTAAACCATGGCAATATGTCAATATTATGTGGAATAAATCCATATTTTGAATAAAATTTCCTTTGAATTTCTAAAGTATTATCATCAGTAAATGTCGTTATTAAAATTTTATTATCTATACTCGAACTCTGATGAAAGGCAGAATCCACTAAAAAAGTAGTTTTTCCTGCTCCAGCTGCTGCAATATACAGTTTACTCATCACTTTTTACTGCCTTCATAATATAATTTGGATATTTAATCTTTTGGGAACTATTAAAGATTTTTAATGCACACTCAGTTTTATTTTTCTGCATATAGTTAAATAATTCTTCCTCATTTTTATAGGATTTGCCGAATATATCATTAAACAATTGAATTGAGTTCTCTTTTAATAACTTAGGTTCTAACGTATTATAGTTAAATTGTTTATTTCCAATTTTTAAATCACCAGTGTCAATATTAGAATCTATGCATATATCAACATATTCCTTTTTATTATCTCCTAGGTAATCAACATATTTTCTCTTTACTGCTTCATAGTCCCCATCGTTATCAGAAACAATAGCAGTCTTTATATGTAATTTATCAGCTATTTCCAAATATCTCAAAAAACTCAGCCCTTGCACTGCTATCACATCAATACCATCTTCAATAGGAAGTTTTCCGTCATGATTATCCCTATATGCTCTTTGAACAACCAACTCATCCGATGCCCCTTCCACTAAAATGGCTTTACGACAAAGAATATATCTTAAAGTGTCATATCCCGGCAAAACAGCAAAATATGAAGCTGCATTTAAATCCTTTATTTTGGTAGTACGATGATTTCTTAGTAAAATTAAATTATTCAACCCAAGCTTATTGGCTACAAAACTACTATGAGTGGATATAAGAATCTGTTTATCATCATATTTATCTTGAATTGCTCTAATCAGTATATTTAAATTAGAGTATGACAAATGACTTTCTGGTTCTTCAATTAAAATGATTGCTGCTTTCTGTGCTTTCTCATGATTAAGCGCCAACTCTGTTTTCAAAACACATTGCTTCCCTTTACCAATAAACATAAAAGGGATTTCTTTGACATGCATTGCAACATCTTTTTCCCATGCATTAATATTTCCCTGATTCGCTTTAAGCCCCACTTCATGAACTATTGCATTAGATGATTTAGAAATTTTATCATTAATTTGAGAAATTATTTCATTTTTGGAAAATTCATCAATCATCAAACGATGTGCCCTTCTTATTTCCATTATGTCTTCTTCATCTAAGCAATCTCGCACTAAACGAGAAATGTACACATCTGATCCGTTTTGGTAATGATACGTTGATGAATCAATAAAGACAGATTTGAACGGTATACTATACGTAGTAATTTTAGCGCCTGCAAAAGAAGTCCATGATACTGAATAATATTCCAAAGGCAAACTATATACTCCCTCTTCCATAAGTTTGCGATATTCCAATTTGTATTTCTCATCAAATGCAATTTTAAATGTTATTCCAGAAATTTCATTTGTTTTATCTAAATTATTTTTCCCTTCAAATTCGGGGCATTCCTTATTAAACACTAATTGAATGATGACTTCGGGCGGAGAAAGATGTGATTCACTTTTCTGTAAAGATTTCAAATAATCATCCACAGCTTTCTTATTAAATAAGTAAGGAGTCAAAATCTTCCTGATATTATTTCCACAATAATATCCAGACAAAGCCAAATGAATTGCTTGTAAAATTGTTGATTTACCTGATTCATTATCGCCAACCAAAATATTAAGGCTCGGATGTAATGTAAGGTGGAAATCGCCATTAAAACACTTAAAGTTGCGAATAGTAATCTCTTTTATTCCCATATCCCATAATCTCCTCAAATTTTATTTTTTTAACAAGTCATATTTTCGTTATAATTACCAAAATCTTTACATCCTCTTCTCATTATCATCGGTTAGATTTTATTTATAATGTATTTAATATTATTACAAATATATTATATCACTTTTAATCGTGATTTAAAATTGGCCTTTCCAATTCTCCGAAACCATAAAATGAAACTGGTAGGTCTTATCAATTATCACTGCATACACCGCACCATAAAATATCCTTATAGTCAAAAAAGGATGCCTTCCTATAAAATCTTTCAGGAGGCATCCTTTTCATTATGACTTTGTTTGATTGTAAAATTATCTTTTCCCGGTTATTTTTCTTTTCGGGAAATTAGCTATCTTCTTTGGCCAGTAGATATTTTCTAGGAATACCACTGGGACTTCGCATTTTTTCAGGTTCTGTCTTTCGAGCCATACGTTGAAAAGGCGTTCTGAGATGAAGCCGAATAGGCGGGCTTCGTAGGTATCGTAGCTGGTCAGGTCTGTTCGCTTTTCCAGTTCGAAGAGGATGTCGAACAGCCAGGTGCAATATTTGTCGAAAAGGGATTTCTTCATGACGAACATATTGAGTATGTGCAGTTTTCTCTGATTCATTACTTTGGTGAATGCATCAGAATAGCCCGGATATTTTTCTGCGATGATTTTCTCTGTTTCGTCCAAATCCTTCTTAAAGTGTGCGTGTTCGTACTGGCTACGGACGGTTTCTATGTAGTAGTTTCTCGTCTTTGGAAGAATGACCTCATATTTTGTCAGCAGATTTTCGTAATCCACCTTGGAAAATATGGCGCTCTTCTTCTTTTCTACATCCTTTGAATAAACCGTATGGCCGAAGCACCGACGATAGTGACAAAGGCCGATATATTCGCAGTCCAGATTTTTCCAGGCCCAATATAAAGCTGTCAATTCACAGTAATTGGGATTTTTAGCGGAAATATTATCTCCTGTATTATCAGGAATATATCCCAATGCCGGATGCAGAGCGGGCCACGACTTGAATCGGTAAAAATACTGAATTGTCAGGCATCCAGTATTTTTTGTGCGCTGCCACCAGAATTTTTATATCCATTCTCCTCCGATCTCTTATATCAATTTTCTTCTTTCTGATTTTTCACAATGTACTTTCTCAAATCTTCATGGAGAATTTTCTTGTAGTCCTCTACCCCAGGCTGATCAAACGCATTTACATTTTCCATGGCTCCTTCATAGGCAATGGTGAGGAAGAAGAAATACATGAGTGCCCCTACGTGGAATGGTGTTAATTCCTTTATGGAAATGTGACAGCTCATGCGTCCTTCTGAAGCCAGGGCTTCTTCATTAGCTCTTCTTGCTGCATCCAGCATACGGCTCATGGGAACCATACCACTGACACCTTTTTCATCACAAAGTACGGAAAGATCCTGCGGGAGTTTTTCTACGGAAATGAACTGAATCAGTTTATTCTTCTGTCCCTGCTGATGTTCCTGCGTGAGAGAATGCATATCCGTTGTTCCCACGGAAGCTACCGGAATACGACCGTTGTACACTACGTTCCCCTGCATATCATACTTTTTGCCCAGTGATTCACCTAAAAGCTGTGCATACCACCAACCAAAGGATCGAAGCTTATCCCCATAGGGCATAATAACTTCTGCAGTAATACCATATTCTTTTGTGGCAATATACTTAAGAGCGGCCAGTAAAAGAGCTGGATTTTCGTTTATTTCTTCAGAACGGCAAGTTTCCTCTACCATCTGCGCACCTTTAAGGAAACTTTCTATATCTATCCCGGCCAGGCTGGCAAACACCAGGCCTACCTGAGAAAAAATACTGAACCGGCCACCGATTCCATCGGGGACAGTGAAACAAGGGAAATGTCGTTCTTCTGCTAACGGTCGGATTCTTCCCTTTTCCTTATCGGTAATGGCCATGAGATGAATATCACAAACATCGACAAGCAATTTCTTTAATCCTCTTACTGCCGTAACCGGTTCAATGGTTGTACCAGATTTGGAAATGACCAGGAACAGTACCTTCATCCGACGGTCCTTCAGTCGCTTTGCCTCCCTGGAAATACAGGAAGAAAGTTCTGTCAGGCTGACAGGATCTACATTCTGCCCAGCGAAATAAAACTGAGGATAGCCATTTCCCTCTTCTTTAGTAAGCTGATTCCAGTAAGGCCCGCAGAACAAATCAAAAAGCACCTGATTCCCCAGATAAGAACCACCTATGCCAATAGAAATGACTGCATCATAGGATTTGGCTTCCTCTCGAAGTCGAAGGAGTGCCTCTCTTTCTTCCCTAGAAATCAGCACCTCTTCCTTGAGCAGATATGGCAAATGAAGAAAAAGGACCTGACTTCCATCCGGTCCCTTCCCACTCTGCCTCAGCTTTGATATGTCTCCTGCTGCCCTTCTGATCTGCCTGCTATAGGTGTCTAAGTCCTCACGCTTCACACTCCACCGGTTTCCGCAAAGATGCTTGATATCAATCAAAAGTTCATTTCCTATATTCATACTGCTATTCTCGTATTTGAACTCTGCTGTTTCCAAAATTACAGAGGAAGCGATTTCAAATATTCCCGAAATCCTTCTCCCAGGTCTTCCAGCCGGAGAGCAAACTCCACCACCGCTTTCAGATACCCCAGCTTATTGCCTGTATCATATCGCTTGCCGGTAAAATTATAGGCATACACATTCCCGCATCGGGCCATGACACGGAGGGCATCGGTAAGCTGGATTTCTCCGCCCTTGCCGGGTTTCGTCTGCTCCAGGATATCAAAGACTTCAGGAGTAATCACATACCTTCCCAAAGCAGCAAAACGGCTGGGTGCTTCTTTAATCGACGGCTTTTCAATCATATCCACCACCTTCAGCAGATCCGGATTTTCCGTTCTTTCTCCCTGAATAATGCCATAGGCAGATACTTTCTCCTCCGGTACCACCTGACAGCCTACTACTGTACTTCCCGTTTCATAGTAACGGTCCATGAGCTGCTTCAGTGCCGGCTCTCCATTTCCTGTGTATACAATATCATCACCCAGGATAACGCCGAAGGGCTCTCCATCTACAAATTCTCTGGCACAGAGGATGGCATCACCAAGGCCTCTCATATAAGGCTGGCGCACGTAGTGCACCTTGATGTCGGAAATCTTCCGGATTTCTTCCAGCTCCTTCAGCTTCCCCGATTCCATCAAGTGCTGCTCCAGCTCCGGAGAAGAATCGAAATGGTCTTCGATAGCCCGCTTGGCATGACCGGAAATGATGAGTATTTCCTGGATTCCACTATGCAGGATTTCTTCCACTATGTACTGAATAGTAGGCTTATCCACAATTGGAAGCATCTCCTTAGGCATGGCCTTTGTTTCCGGAAGGAACCTGGTACCAAAACCGGCAGCTGGAATGACCGCTTTACGAATTTTTTGCATCTTATCATCCTCTTACCCTATAATTAAAACACTAAAACAGATATTTTTACTAATCAATTCAAATTAAGATGGAGATTAGCTACCAGAAACCTACGGCCAAAAGGTATCTACGACCACCACATCTTTAACCATATTCCTAATTTAATAAAATCCTCTTTTTGCACAAAAATACTCCCATGACTACAGTAATGAAAGTTTCTGTTATCATTACACATCCTGCTACACCCAAAGCGCCTTTCCAAAGTATAGCGGGAACAATTAATGCCAAATTTACTAAAGAGGCAGCAATAAGGACCCTGCTATAAATCTGCTGTAACCCTAGTGGAAGCATGGTTTCGTAACCGAATACAGTACTAACTGCTACCATAAATGGCACAAATGCCATAATTTGCAACGGCTCTATGGATGGAATATATTGATCCCCCAATAACCAAGGAACAATAGCAGGCGAGAAGTGTATAACAATCAAGCCCAGAAAAATGCCTCCCATAGCATAGAACAACAGTTGCTTTCGTAAGAATTGATATGCCATTGAAGGAGAATCCTTAAGTTTCTGCGTAATATATGGATAAATAGCATCACTTACCGCTCCAACTCCTCTTCGTATACAGTTAATTAATTTTTCTGAACCGCTATAGTACCCTACAATAACCGGATTTGTCAGAGCACCGAGAATAACCACATCAGACGATGTATATAAATTTACTGCAACGCTTGACAGAAATATCCGCCACCCCTTTTTATATACTGTCCACACATCCTTTATCATAGGAGTTCGTAAGATTCTAGGCCAATTTTTATAAATAATATACCATGAAAATAGACCTGCAAAAACAGTAGTACAAGATTGCAAAAAAGCAGCCTTAATATAATCTTTCGGAGATTGAATTAGATAAAATAATAGTGCCATTGTAATGAGTCGGCCCAAAAGATTCAAAATAGTGATATAACGCATCTCTTGTATGCCCTGAAAGAACCAGACAGGAAATACAACCCCGCCTACCGCAGTCATATAGCAGGCAAAAAACAGTGGAATATCGAGGCTTATCCCAAATAAAATATTTAGAATAAAATATCCAATTCCAAAAACGACACTGCACAATAAAAACAGAAAAAAAGTTCCCCAAAAATATTCAGAAAAAATCCTTGGCAATTCTTCTCTTTCCGCAAGAGCAATATCCTTGGGAGCCGTAAGATTAAACCCATAGTTAATCGCTAAATTAAAGTAGGAGATAATTCCCTGCATAAAAGCAATGGCACCGTAGTTTTCAGGCCCTAATGTGCGTAGCAAATAAGGGACAAGGAGAAAGGCTAAAACGTATTCCATTCCTCTTAAGGTAACCATTGAAAAAATATTTTCAATCAGCTGCCTTCTTTGTTTCATCATATCGATTACCTCAAGTGATAGATATGTCGTAATCCCCGAACCATACGGGGAAAGTACATAAAAAGTAATGATTTTAACTTCATTTTAAGCGGGAATCGTGAATACCCAATCTGATGAATATTTCTCCAAGCCCATTTAGCGGTTTCCTTGTTTTTTAACTGCTCTGCTGTTGAAAGGAAAGAGTATCGAAATAATATAAGGAAATATTCACAGGCAACCAATTCATCCATACGAGAATCTATCTTTCCCCAATACCTTTTAAGTTGTTCTTTTTGTTTTATTCTTGCAAAGAGGGATTCATGAATAATTTCGCCTGCATGTGTTATACTGTCTGGATTCTGAACATAAATATATTCGCAAGAAGAAATAAAATGAACTTTACGTGCTGCATGCAATAAATCAAAAATAATATACATATCTTCATACTTTTTACCTTTTGGATATGTTACACAATCAAAAAGGCAATGATCATATAACTTATTCCATGAATAGGAACCAAAATAGGTGAAAACGCCACTATAATGGCACTGCAACTCATTTCCTATATATAAATTTACAGAATCTTCCGGCTTCATCTCTGCATCAATGGCAGGACATAAATTCCTTTCTCCCGCTTTCTCTGTTTCAAATCCACAAACAGTTATTCCCCACTCTGTACGCTGTTCATATAGTCTCTCATACATCGTAGAACGGATAAAGTCGTCTCCATCAACAAATCCCAGCCATTTCCCGTGTGCCTTTTTAATCCCTGCATTTCGAGCATCAGATAAACCCCCATTTGCTTTATGCAATACTTGCACACGAGCATCTCTCCCTGCCCAACAATCACATAGTTGCCCTGTCTTATCTGTAGAGCCATCATCAACTAAAATAATTTCTAAATCTGAATAGGTCTGTCCAAGAATCGATTCAACGCATCTATCCAAATAACGTTCCACATTATAGCAGGCAACAATAACTGATATTAACTTATTGTCCATCCTTTCTCCTTTTTATCTAGAACCCAATATGTGTACCACAAAATCAACGGATAAGTTAAAAACATTTCTGAACTTAGCATACAGGCCAATTGCCCTGCAAGAGCTACCAATAATCCTATAGTCTCGAAATCGTGTTGCTTTCTATTAATCCAAAGCCCCTTCTTAATAACAGTAAGCGGAGGAAGTAAAAATAGAAACAGACCAGGAATACCTTCCCAAGCCCCAATTGCAGCATACTCATTAAGTATAGGGAGACCAGACTCCAAAAAAGTCTTCTCATGCATATCTTTAATCCAATTTTGAATTTCCTGATTATCTTTGGCAAAATCTGGTATTCTTTCTTCCATATAAGGAGAATGTAATCCCATTCCTACCCCAATCACAGGATTGTCCAGTCCTATCTTTGCAAGAGCTACTGTATTACCAAAACGGGCAGAATTTGAGCGCTTATCTTTGCCAACAACAGAAACTATATTTTCGTTCAAGTACTTTTCTGTTAACCTTCCTACATCACTCTCTGAAGATTTCACAGAAGCCCCTGCAAGACAAGCAGAAAAAGCACCTACAGAGACAATAAGCCAAATTGCTAAAACTTTTTTCCAGCCCGAATATCGGAAGAATAAAGTTAACAAGAAAAAAACAATTCCCTCTCCTAAATATATTACTATAGCCGTTCGTGCTTTGGTCATGAAAATCATAAATACCATAATAAAAAGTAACAAAACCTTCCATGGCCGGAATTGTCTATGCGTGTCAATAGCTAAAAGCGGTACTAAAAATACACTTATAATACCGAAATAAGAAGGTTCCAAACAAAAACTACGCAACTGCCCTGACCATAACAATGGCGGCCACCAGCCATTATAGCGCCCAGGATCATATAGATGCACATTAATGGATGATAATATCCAGGCGCACGTTTCATCTCCTGACCATAACCAGATTACTTCTGGAATGGAATACAAGGCCAAAAGTATACTAAGTCCATAGACTGCACGATACAAATACTTATTCAATTGATCGGCTTTACCGGCCTGAAACACACCTGCAATAATAAAAAACAGACCACAAAACGGAAAGAAAAAATCTCTCAACATATACCAAAAATAAGAAAGAAACATTTTTCCATGCAAAAGTGATGAATTGTATTGGAATGAGGGAAGTATTTCTGATATAAGTACTACCATCTTGCTATTTCTTAAAAAATCATCTATAACTGTATCATAAAATGGAAAGTTCCAAACCCCCAAAATAAGGCAGAACAACGACCATATAAAGAATCCCCCAAAATACCTTTTTCCGTGGATACTCAAACTATGCTTTTTTAAGCTATATGCAACAAAAGATAAAAGCCCAATAAAGAGTAATATATGAGGCAACTTTCCACCAAGTACAGGAAACTGATACCGTTTTGGCAATAAGGTAATCGGCAGAGTTAAAATCATCAATCCAAAGAGAACCTCTATCAAATTAAGTAATCTGTTCATTTTCCCCCTCATAAAACTTCTCCAACTTGCCGATTTCGCACCTAATATCATATCCAGCTTTTATAATTTCTTCTTCCATATTTTTTCTTTTTACTTTGCTTTCGCTTAAAATCATCTCAGCCCATTCTTCTGTTTTCTTCTTTAAGGAAATAAAGTGTGCCAAATCTGTAATCCCCACTTCCCTAGTTATATTAGTCGAAAAAAAACATGGAAGACCTGCAGCCTGTACTTCAATTCCAACAACAGGTAATCCCTCAAAATGAGAAGGCAATATAAAACAATCCATTGCCTGCATCAGTTGTGGAACATCGTTACGCATTCCCATAAATACAACCGAATTGGTTAATCCCAATCTTACTACTTTTTCTTTGGCTTGTTCCAAATATGATAAATCTCCAACTGCATCCCCAACAAGCATTAAAACCGCATTCTCTTGAGTGCGATGAATTTCACTAAAAACATCAATTAAGAACTCATGATTCTTTTGAAAAGTAAATCGGCCAACATGTCCAACAATGAAATGACCTTGAAGATTTAAGGCAGATCTTACTTTATTTCGCATATTTTCATTGAATTTCAATTTACTGCAGTCAATCGCATTAGGAATCACTGTAAAATGGGCATTGTAGCCAAACATCCACTGGCCAGCCAATTTTGAACAGGCAAAATAATCAGTAGCCCCCCATTTCAGCAGAATTCGATTCATAGCCATTATTATTTTCTTGCCAATTCCAATTTTCTGTTCAAACCCTGAGTTATGTGAATGCATGATGCGCATTGGAATACCAAAAAATCTTGCGATGAAAATGGGGAACACATAAGTAATGCTATTAGAGTTCAAGACAATTGCCTTATAGTCACCGGCTATCCTATGCAACAGCTTAATCCATTGCCAATAATGACGTATAGGGTTGGAATGCCTCGAACGGACTCCATAAATCCTTCCCCCAGCTTTTAAAATTTTATCTTTAAAAACAATTTCATGTTCACTGGTAATGTTTACGAAGTCATAAATCACTTTAGATTTATCTAAATGATCAAGTTGCTGCATCAAATAAGTCTCAAGTCCACCAATATTCTTCGTCATTCCAATTTGTAAAACTCGTATAGGATATGATGTCATACTTTTCTTTCCTTTATCAATTCCCTCAATGTTTCATCTTAGCAAATAAGATTGGAAAATCTTCACGTATTTTTTGGATTAATAAAATCAGTATTTTCAATTGCTTTTTATGCTTATTTTTCAAGAAATGGACCAATATCTTCTGTTTAGTCGACAAATCCATAAAGTCTGTAGAAAGAAATTCATCATAAAGAGAATCTTTCCGAATACGCTCGATTACTTTATTCATTTTATCGCTCTTAGTATCAGATAACAATGCATAGACAAAACGAACATACATCCAGAATATTTTTTGCCGTTCTGCATTCATTGGTGCCAATTTTTGGGGAGTAAAATCCAATAGTCCATGAATTTTCATCATTTGGACTTCATAAGCGTATGCCTGATGCTGGTTAGTTAAGCTGCCATTCATTCTTTTAGCATAATGATACCCTGTGCTAGAACTGCAGTAAAGTTGCTTTACAAAGCGAAAATATCTAATATTAAAATCAAAGTCTTCATTAACTTTTAATTTTTCATTCATAAAAATTCCGTTTTCTAAAGCAATTTCTCGTTTATAGAAGCCGTTCCATAAATAACCAAATAATGGTATCGCTTCCATATTTATAATTTGATTATATAGTTCATTCCCTGCTTTATATACTTTTTGATTCAAACTACATTTTCTGGAATACTTTAATTTATTTGTTTGATCATAGTATTCTTCTTGAAGACCAAATTTCAGACAGTCATAATCGTCTTTTTTTAAAATATCATAGGCTGACTGAAATAAATCCGGATCAATGGTGTCATCAGAATCTACAAACCCAAGATAGCGCCCCTTTGCAGCTTTGATTCCTAAATTTCGAGCTGCTGCTGCTCCAGAATTTACTGAAGTCCCCAGCAATTTAACTCTAGAGTCTGTCTCTGCAATTTGATTACAAATCATCTTGCTGGAATCCGTTGAACAATCATCGATCAGCAACAATTCGAAATTGCTAAACGTCTGGGCTAATATACTATGCACAGCTTTTTGAAGGAATTTTTCAGCATTATAAATAGGCATAATAATGCTGAAAAAAGATTTTTCACTTTGCACTTCTCTCTTTTTCACTTTCTCATACCTCGTTTAAATGATGATAGTCATAATCTCTCTTAAGCAAACTATCCTTTTCGATTCATTATTAAAGCCGTCTGTATATCTCTCAGTGTATTATAAAATTCTAATTTTCCGTCATCTATCCTCTTTGCTTAAGTTGAAATTCCAATATTTTATCAAATTTCACTCTGCGCCCTTTACTACTTTTTTCCTAAAAACTTCCGTTTCAAAAACTCAGCAATTTTCTTAGGCCAGTCAATATTTTCCAGAAATACTACCGGCACCTCGCACTTTTTCAGATTCTGTCTTTCCAGCCACACATTAAAAAGCCGTTCCGACATGAAACCGAAAAGCCGAGCCTCATAGGTATCGTAGCCGGATAAATCTGTTCTCTTCTCCAGTTCAAAAAGAATGTCAAAAAGCCAGCTGCAGTATTCATTAAAGAGAGACTTCTTCATGACAAACATGTTCAGTATGTGCAGCCTTCTCCGGTTCATAACCCTGGTAAAAGCATCGGAATAGCCAGGATACTTTTCAGAAATAATCTTTTCTACTTCATCCAAGTCCTTTTTATAATGGGCATGCTCATACTGGCTGCGCACGGTCTCAATATAGTAATTTCTCTTCACCGGAAGAATGACATCATACTTCTGCAGAAGCCTTTCATAATCCGCCCTGTGAAAAATAGCCTTCTTTTTCTTCTCTATATCCTTCGTATGCACTTTGCGGCCAAAGTACCGACGGTAATGACAGAGCCCAATATACTGGCAATCCAGATTCTTCCAGGCCCAGTACAGCCCCGTCAACTCACAGTAATTGGGATTCTTAGAGGAAATATTGTCTCCCGTATTATCCGGTGTATACCCCAGAAGCGCCTTCCCCTCTGCCCCTACCTGAAGAGGCATATACACATCATCCGCCGGCATCCAGTACTTCTTGTGAGCCGCTACCAGTATTTTTATATCCATGAGTTCTTTCCTTTCGTGGTGAGAGATTTGAGTTTTGAGGTTTGAGGTTTGAGGGCTGAGATTTGAGTTCTGAGATGAGTGGTGAGCGCTACCTTCACTTCTATTTCCCTCCCATTCCTCAATTCTCTTTCCTTCTCTTATCTCGATTTTCCCTCCTCAAATCTCTTTCCTCAATTCTTCCCCTCTCAATTCTCAAACCTCTTTCCTCAAATCTCTTACTTCCCTATTCTCTTCCCTATCTTCACAATCATAGTACCAAGCATTCGGACGATTTCATCGCAGAGAGACAGGGCTGCCTGAGCATCGTCAGGACTCACATAATGCAAATCTTCAGAAATAAGAATCTGTGTTTCTACTTCAGCAGCAGACCCTTTAGCAATCCGTAAAAAATGGATAAACTCACGATCAGAACCTCTGCCAAATCCTTCGGCTATATTTGATGGAATGGAAACAACTGCCCTCCTTATTTGATTTGTCAGGCCAAATACTTCATCACGAGGAAAACGACTTGTCAGACGATAGATAATACGTGCCAATTCCATCGACTTCTGCCAGACAATCAAATCCTTGTAATCCGTCATTTTCTTCCACCTTCTTCAAATCTCAAATCTCTATTCCCTTCTCCTCAAACCTCAAATCTCAATTCTCAAATCTCTTTCCTGCCAGCTTCAGCGCCCTATCAATGACCGCATCCATATCGTAATACCTATATTCACCCAGGCGCCCACCAAAGATAACTTTATATTCCTTATCTGCCAATGCTTTATATTCCTTATAAAGTTTGCTATTCTTTTCATCATTGACTGGATAATATGGTTCGTCTCCCACTTTCCATTCAGAGGAGTATTCCCGGCTGATAACTGTTTTGGGCAGATCATTGCCATTAGCGTCCTTGCCAAATTCAAACCATTTATGTTCGATAATACGGGTCCACGGTGTTTCTCTGTCTGTATAGTTAACTGCGGCATTGCCCTGGAAGTTTGGCTTATCCAGCACTTCGGTTTCAAAGCGAACACTTCTGTATTCCAACAGGCCCAGATTATAATTGAAGTAGGCATCTATCGGCCCGGTGTAAACCACCTTATCAGCCAGCTTATCCAGTTCTTCCTTGTTTTCCAGATAATCACAGCTAAGTCTTACTTCAATCCCCTGAAGCATATTGGCAACCATATTGGTATATCCGCCCACAGGAATCCCCTGATACAGAGCGTTAAAATAGTTGTTATCAAACGTCAGACGAACTGGGAGACGCTTGATAATAAACGCCGGAAGTTCGGTACAGGGACGCCCCCACTGCTTCTCCGTATAGCCTTTTATCAGTTTTTCGTAGATATCTGTCCCAACCAGGGAAATAGCCTGTTCTTCCAGATTCTTTAGATTTGTGATTCCAGCAGCTTTTCTCTGCCCTTCAATCTTCGCTGCGGCTTCTTCTGGAGTAACAACGCCCCACATCTTATTAAACGTGTACATATTGAAAGGAAGAGAATACAATTCGCCATGATAATTAGCTACCGGCGAGTTAGTGAATCGATTGAATTCTGCGAACTGATTTACATAATTCCATACTGTTCTATTGTTGGTATGAAAAATATGGGCACCATATTTATGCACATGGATTCCTTCCACATCTTCTGTATATACATTACCGGCAATATGAGGCCGTTTGTCTACCACAAGAACGGTTTTCCCAGCTTTTACTGCTTCATGGGCAAATACAGCTCCAAAAAGTCCTGCACCAACTATCAGATAATCGTATTTCACGGATTATATCCTTTCTATGTACAACATTATTCCTACTATTATTTCTTATATCCTTCTGGATTCTTAGCCTGCCAGTTCCATGTATCCCTGCACATGTCTTCCAGTGTTCGTTCCGCATGCCAGCCAAGTACATTCTGTGCCTTGGTTGAATCTGCCCAGAATTTCGGAAGATCTCCCGCTCTGCGCGGTCCGATTTCGTACTTCACTTTGACTCCGGTAGCCTTTTCAAAAGCGTGAATGATATCGAGAACGCTGTAAGGAGTGCCTGTTCCCAGGTTAAACACTTCAACGCCCTTGTGGCTAGCTGCATATTCTACTGCCTTTACATGGCCATTTGCCAGGTCCATCACATGAATATAGTCGCGAAGGCAGGTTCCATCTGGTGTGGGATAGTCTCCTCCAAACACCGTGAGATGGTCTCTTCTACCAACTGCCACCTGAGCAATATAAGGCATCAGATTATTAGGAATTCCCTGTGGATCTTCCCCAATCAGACCACTTTCATGGGCTCCAATAGGGTTAAAGTAACGAAGGAGAATCACGGATAATTTCGGGTTCGCTTTAGCGGCATCTTCAAGAATCTGTTCCATCATCACTTTGGTCCAGCCATAGGGATTGGAGCAGCTCCCTCGATGCATGGTTTCCACATAAGGTGGCGTATTTTCTTCCCCATACACCGTGGCTGAAGAGGAGAAAACAAACTGATTAACTCCCGCTTCTTCCATGCATTCCAGCAGAGTCAGTGTAGTATCTATGTTATTGCGGTAATACTTCAACGGAAGACGAACGGATTCTCCCACTGCCTTAAGTCCGGCAAAATGAATGACACAATCAATGTGATTTTCAGAAAAGATATGACGCATCTTTTCTTTATCCTTCACATCGGCTTTATAGAAAACCACGGTTTTGCCTGTAATTTTTTCTATTCTATGGATAACTTCCGGACTGCTGTTACTGTAGTCATCCACAATTATCACATGGTGACCAGCATTAAGCAGTTCCACTGCGGTATGTGAACCAATATATCCGGCACCGCCGGCAAGTAATACATTCATTTCTATATACTCCTTTTTCATCCCTGTACATTATACACTACAGGATGAGGAATAAATTCCCCATCAATAGGCGCCGCGGCTTTGAATTACAGCAGCTGCTGTGCGCCATAAAAGCACTATGTCCAACCAGACGCTCCAGTTATGAACATACCACATGTCCATGGCCACGCGCTCAGGATATGTAGTATCACTTCTACCACTCACCTGCCAGAGGCCTGTGATTCCAGGAAGTACGATATAATATTCTTTAATGTACTGTTCATACTTAGGTACTTCTTTCTGGACAATGGGCCGAGGTCCTACCAGTGACATTTCCCCCTTCAGTACATTGAGGAGCTGAGGCAGTTCATCCAGACTGGTCTTCCGAAGAAAGGCACCGCTTTTCGTAATGCGGGGATCATTTTTCAGTTTAAAATCCCGTTCCCATTCTTCTTTTGCCTTTGGATCTGTGGCCAGAAGTTTTTCCAGTCGTTCTTTCGAATCTACGACCATAGAGCGGAATTTGTAGCAGTCGAATTCTTTTCCATCCTTGCCCACCCGACGCTGTTTATAGATTGCCGGTCCTTGCGAATCCGTTTTTATCCATACACAAATTCCAAGAAATAATGGGAGCAGGAATAAACCTCCACTAAGCGTCAGAACAACATCAAATATCCGCTTAATAATCTGATTCAGTCGAAACGCCAGATTATTTTTAATATTTAAGAGCATAATCCGGGTGTCAAAGAAAGATTCCACTTCCACATTTGACATCGGTACGCCTACCAGATTTGGAACTACGCTTACATAGGGAACCAGTGTCTGTGCCCGATAGAGGAGATGATTCATCTGGTCCTGTGGAAGTCCCGGTGCTGTGATGATTATATCCTGAATCCCGGTTTCAGCAATTACCTTTTCCAGATCATTAAAACCTCCAAGAATCGGATATACATCGGCATAGCGGGAAGATGGTTCAAAGTCCTCAAGGAATCCTCCTACCCGATAGTTGATGAATACGTTACTCTTCCCTTCATCAATCGCCGCATCTGCCGTCTTTCCGGCACCTACTACCAGAACAGGAATCTGAAGTCCTGGCATCTTACGGATACATAAGGCGGTAATATATTTTTCAACTACCAGGAACAGGTAGACGATGACCGCAAAAAGCCCTACATACAGACGGGATACCTGTCCAGACACCTGGGTAAGGAACATGAGGATGATGGAAAATGCAATAGCCCCCAGGCAGGCTTTAAACAGTTTTTCCAACATCTGTGCACTGGTATAATGTTTGGAATATATTCCGGCAAATGCCAGCGCCAGAAGGAATACGGCAGGTGTCACTATATAGATGTATATGGCGTTTACCTGAAATATATTGCCCATCAGGAAATTTCTGATATGGAAGGCTATCCATTCGGCCAATAAAATTCCCACATAATCTCCGCAAAGATATATGGCTTTGCTTATAAGACGAATCAGAGAAGCACTGCGAGGCTTCTTTTTCTGTTTTCTTCCTGCATGGTTAATCCACTGCTGCATGCTTTCCTCCATTGTTAACTAGATATACAAATTTCGACATTCTCGTTATAGTCAAATAGGTATCCCCTTTCTTTAAATTGGAGATACCTATTTCGGTTCGTATTGCTTTCCAGCATATGGTCGAGTATCTGGACGATTTCGAGTGCGCTGTCCTTTTTATCATTGCCACAGGCAAGTGCCATTTGCTTGAGTTTATCTTCATTTTTCAGCAGACCGTCGACTGTGTCCGCCAGTTCATTTTTCCTAATCCAGACGGCACATCCCTGTTCTTCCAGATGCTGGGCGTTTGCCCGTTCCTGTCCGGGAAGGGCATTGACCAAAACCATAGGCAGATTCATGGTCAGCGCTTCTGTACAGGTGAGCGCACCAGGTTTGGTGACGATGAGTTCACTCTTACTCATCATTTCTGCCACTTTATTGGTATAGCTGTGCAGATCCACCGGATGCCGGAGGCTTGACCGGATAGATGCCACTTCTTCATATAGATTGATATTCTGTCCCGTAGCAATAATAAACTGGCTCACGGAATCAATCTTGTCCAGACGTAGAAGAGTATCTGTAATATTTCCGAGTCCCAGGCACCCACCCATGATGAGTACGGTCCCTTTTTCTTTAGGACTTGGATTTTTCAGTTCTTCATAGAAGGATTTGCGAACTGGGATTCCCGTGGTGTGAATAATATTTCTCGGCACATTATGGGCTTCCAGTTTACGCGCCAAATCCTCGGAAGGGACGCAGTACACATCCAGATGTTTGTACACCCAGAGCTGATGAATATCAAAGTCGGTAATGACTCCGAGAAGAGGGGTATTAATGTCCCCTTCCTTCTTCAGCAGATTGGCTGCACAGGCCGGAAATGGATGGGTAAACAACAGGGCATCCGGTTTCAAGACGGTAATCAGCCTCTTCATCCGCTTTCGGAAACTCCAGGAAAGAAGACTCTGAAACGTTGCTCCTAAATGCCTGTTCTGTGAATTGCTATATAGACTATCGTACATTTCAGAAAATATACGAATCATTTTCAGGTAAGATTCTTTTAAGACGTGATCAATGGAAAGAACATCCCTAGACAGAAAATCCAGCACGCGAACCGCATCATCGGGATGAACCTGTTTGATGGTCTCCGCAATAGCCCGAGCCGCCTGAGAATGCCCCTCTCCAATAGAAGCCGTCATGATGAAAAATTTACGTTTCTTCTGCATTTTTCTCCTCATATACATTTATATATTTTAGCATAAAAGTAAGACTCTGTGCAGGAGAAGATGAGCGGAGTTCAAGGTCGGTGCAAATTCTTAAAAAATTTGCAGGTCGGCAAGAATCTATACTCTAAAAATTGTCGTGCTGCCATTTATCAAGCTTTTTAGCAGACCGGGCTTCCTTTTGTAAAAATCAAGGATTTGAAGCCAGAAATGGCAAACCATTGTCATTTCTCTGCAAGCCTTCGGCTCGGGACAGCAAAATCTTCCATTGGAAGATTTCGAGGGAAGAATTCTGCGAATAGCTTTTTATAGATTCCCCTCATCATCTCCCAAAACATTTCATTTTGTTCAGTTCCTGAATAAGATTGATCTTAGCATTTATTTGGTTCTTCACGCTTTTTTGTGGGATAAAAATAATAACATATAAAATT
>ERZ791927.794-NODE-794-length-29090-cov-5.843224_pt1 | contig 29090 bp, 21 predicted proteins | sample MGYA00510130_ERZ791927 | MGnify/ENA primary metagenome ERZ791927 (study PRJEB30046, sample SAMN00792055) | human gut metagenome | study: EMG produced TPA metagenomics assembly of the A metagenome-wide association study of gut microbiota in type 2...
TGTTCGGTGGTGCCGGTGTAGGTAAGACCGTACTGATCCAGGAGCTGATCCGTAATATCGCAACCGAGCACGGCGGATATTCCGTATTCACCGGTGTAGGCGAGCGTACCCGTGAGGGTAACGACCTGTACCACGAGATGCAGGAGTCCGGCGTATTGGACAAGACCACCATGGTATTCGGACAGATGAACGAGCCCCCCGGAGCAAGAATGAGAGTCGGTCTGACCGGACTGACCATGGCAGAGTACTTCCGTGACAAGGGTGGTAAGGATGTGCTGCTGTTCATCGACAACATTTTCCGTTTCACCCAGGCAGGAAGTGAGGTATCCGCACTGTTAGGCCGTATGCCTTCCGCAGTAGGATACCAGCCTACATTACAGACAGAGATGGGTGCGCTCCAGGAGCGTATCACATCCACCAAGAACGGTTCCATTACTTCCGTACAGGCAGTCTATGTGCCTGCGGATGACCTGACAGACCCGGCACCTGCGACCACGTTCGCACATCTGGATGCCACCACGGTTCTGTCCCGTTCTATTGTAGAACTGGGAATTTATCCCGCAGTAGATCCTCTGGAGTCCACATCCCGCATTCTGGATCCCAGAATCGTAGGTAAGGAGCATTATGAGACCGCCCGCGGTGTACAGGAGATCCTGCAGAGATATAAGGAATTACAGGATATTATTGCTATCCTCGGTATGGATGAGCTGTCCGAGGAAGACAAGCTGGTCGTATCCCGTGCCCGTAAGATCCAGAGATTCCTGTCCCAGCCTTTCTTCGTGGCAGGACAGTTCACCGGTCTGGAAGGAAAATATGTACCTATCAGCGAGACCATCCGTGGATTCCGTGAGATCCTGGACGGTAAGCATGATGATATTCCGGAGAGCTACTTCCTGAATGCCGGAAGCATTGATGATGTACTGGCAAAGGTTCATGCATAGCATGAGAGGGGAGTACAGATATGGCAGATAAAGAATTCACACTTCGTATCATAACCCCGGAAAGAGTATTCTATGAGGGAATTGTGGATATGGTAGAATTCAATACCACGGAAGGACAGATTGGTGTCCTTCCGGGCCACATTCCCCTGACGGTGATCGTGAAGCCGGGTATCCTGCATATTACGGAGAAGGACGGAGAGAAGGAGGCAGCATTGCATTCCGGATTCGCCGAGATCCTTCCCGAAGGAGTTACCATTCTGGCAGAGATTATCGAATGGCCGAATGAGATCGATGAAAACCGTGCGGAGGCAGCATTGCACCGTGCGGAAGAGAGACTGCGCAGCAAGACGCCGGAGACGGATATTGCCAGGGCAGAGACGGCATTGCAGAGAGCAATGGCGAGAATTCAGGTGCTGCGATAAGCTTCGCAGCACCTGTTTTTCACTTTATAGAGAGAAAATGCATATGTTATAAAAAAGCATGAGGCATTTTAAAATGGTAGCAAGACCGTTTTTTATGACATTGCCCGGATATCCCGGAAGAATGGATGAAAAGGAACTATTAAATGACTTGGAATATCTGCAGCAGACCTATCCCGGAGAAGTCAGACGCTGTCAGCGCAGGATTGCGGAAATATTGGATAAATATGACTATGAAGGAAGCATGATCTATGATGAATATCCGGACCGCCTGAGTCTGTTCCGGATAGCGGATACGATCAGCACGATCCTGGAACAGGAAGCGGAAAAAGTATCAAAGGATCTGATCCATGTGTTGGTGTGCAATGAGATCTACAAAAGGAGACACGGTGGACGACGGGGAATGATTGCGTTCTTATAGGAAAGCGTGCTATAATATGCGCAAAACATTTGAAAAACAGGATAAACCATGGAAGAACTGAAAATACTTTTACAGAAAATTTTGAATAAAGATCTGCAGCAGATCATCCTGAGCAACAGCCGTCATCCGGAACAGACCCAGAAGGTAAAGATCCGCCCGGTGCTGATCCGGGAGGATCTGTTGTTCCAGGAGACTGCTTACAGAGGAACTCAGGCGTTTCACGAGAATTTTACAGCAGAACAGCTGACGGACCGGATCTGCACCGCCTTACAGGAGCAGTTCCGGCAGGGAGAATTCTCAGCGAAGACCCTGCAGGCCACCGCTCTGGTCAGCAAAAAGGGCAAGCTGACACTGAAGGTGAAAAACAGTGGCAAGGCACCGCGGACGGAGGGGGCGGCTGCTTCTGAAGAGGAGGAACTGCAGGCACTGGCTCACAACCGTACCAAGCATTATATTTTAGAGGAAGGAAAACCGGTGGATTTCCTGGTAGGACTGGGCGTGCAGACCCCGGACGGCCGGGTGACCAGGGCGAGATTTGATAAATTCCGTCAGATCAACCGGTATCTGGAATTTATCGAGGATGTGATCGATGAACTGCCGAAAGACCGTACCATCCGCATTATTGATTTTGGCTGCGGCAAATCCTATCTTACCTTTGCAATGTACTATTATCTGCATGAATTACAGCATAGAGATATCCAGGTGACCGGACTGGATCTGAAGACCGATGTGATCCAGCACTGCAATGAACTGGCGGAAAAGCTGGGGTATGACAGATTAAAGTTCGAGAGGGGAGACATCAGTACCTACGAGGGCACAGATGTGGCGGACATGGTGGTGACCCTGCATGCCTGTGACCTTGCCACAGATTATGCGTTAGACAAGGCGGTAAAATGGGGGGCCAGAGTCATTCTGGCGGTTCCCTGTTGTCAGCATGAACTGAACCGGCAGATAAAATGTGATCCTTTAAAACCAGTGTTAAAATACGGCATCATCAAGGAGCGCGTGGCAGCACTGCTCACCGATGCTCTGAGAGCAAATCTGCTGGAACAACAGGGCTATGAGACCCAGATCCTGGAATTCATCGATATGGAACATACCCCGAAGAATCTGTTGATCCGGGCAGTGAAAAAGAACGGTATGCGCCCGAAGAAAAGCGCAGATATCGGTACTGTGGAGGAACTGCTCCATGTGGCACCGACATTGGAAAAATTGCTGAATAATGAATGAGTGAAGAATCAAGAATGAAGAAAACGATCATTAGAATTGCCGTGTGTGTTGTAGTATTTCTGGCATCAGCACTGATCATCGGCAGCATTATGAATCAGGGACATAACAATATGACTATGGAGATGGCTCCGGCCACTCTGCCTATGATCACCATGGAAAGCGGCGGTGTGGCATGCAATGAACTGCACGGAAATACCGTGGAGATGGATGTGGCTTACCAGAAGGACTGCATTACTCTGCTGGGGGAGGGCAGACAGGCGAATTTCACTGTGGATACGTTCGGAAGAGAAATTACGGGGATCTCGACAGAGGTTCGCAGCATCGACGGCAGCCGGCTGATCGAGAACAGTGAAGTCACCGGATGGAAGGCAAATGGGAAAAGCTTTTCCGTTTCCCTTACGTTAAAAGACCTGATCGACACGAATACACAATACAGTCTGACCCTGATCCTGGAACTGGAAGGGGAACAGAAGGTATATTATTATACGACTATTTTATGGAATGATGATGTGCATATTTCGGAAATTCTGGAATTTGCGACAGATTTCCACGGAAAATTATACGACAAGGAAGTGGCCAAGGAACTGACGAAATATCTGGAACCGAATTCCAAGCTGACAGATAACGGCACTTTTCATAAAGTGAATATTCACAGCAGCTTTCAGCAGATCACCTGGGGCAGTCTGGAACCGGTCCAGGAGGACGCGGCTTCCATCCGGCTGACACAGATCAGTGGGAATGTGGCCTCTCTGCTGATGGATTTTGTGGTATCCACCGGAGAGGGCAAAAATAAGATCTACTACAATGTCGAAGAGTATTACAGAGTCAGATATACTTCGGAGAGAATGTATCTGCTGGATTATGAGCGTACCATGACACAGATCCCGGATACTACCCGGATGTATGCCAATGACAAGATCCTTCTGGGAATCACGGATGAAAATGTGGATATGATGGAGAGCGCGGATGGCAATACCGTGGTGTTCTCCGATATGGGGCAGTTACTCAGCTATAATGCGGCTACCAACGGACTGACAGTGATCTTCTCCTTCTATGATAAAGATAATGCCGACCGGCGGACTCTGTATGACAATCATGGCATCAAGATTCTGGATGTAGACGAGGGCGGTAATGTGAAATTTGCCGTGTATGGTTACATGAATCGCGGAAGACATGAGGGAGAGACCGGCATTCAGATCATCAGCTATGACAATTCGCTGAATACGATCGAGGAAGAAGTCTATATCCCATATTCCAAGAGCTATGCGGTGCTGAAGGATGAGATGGAACAGCTGCTGTACCGGAACAGACAGCAACATGTATATTTTTTCCTGGAAAACGGTGTCTATGATGTGGATCTGGAGAATCGCAGCGCTGAACAGCTGGTAAGTATAAGACAGGATGACAGCCTTCAGGTATCGGAGAACCATGAGATCATCGTATGGCAGGAAGGGGATGACATCAACCACAGCAACCAGCTGAATGTCCGGAATCTGAATACCGGAGAACAGACAGTGATCCGGGCGGAGGACGGTGAGGCTATCCGGCCGCTTGGCTTCATGGGAGAAGATATTATCTACGGCGTGGCCAGGGAGAGCGACATCCGGACAGAGAATTCCGGACAGATCTTTTACCCCATGTATAAGGTCTGCATCAGCAATTCTTCCGGAGATAATCTGAAGGAATACGGACAGGATGGCATCTACATCGTGGATTGCGCCATCGAGGGCAATCAGATCACCCTGTCGAGAATACAGCGTTCTGAGAACGGCAGCTATCAGGAGATCCTGGATGACCAGATCATGAACAATGTGGAAGAAGAGCCGGGACAGAATAAAGTAGTCACAGCGGATATTGATATTTATGAGAGATATGTGCAGATACAGACCAAGACAACCATTGATACCAAGACTATCAAGGTGCTGAATCCGAAGGAGGTCGTATTTGAGGGCGGAAGAGAACTGACACTGGATGCGGTCAGCGAAGTTTCCAGATATTATGTATACAATGCTTATGGGGTACAGGGCATTTACAGTGCTCCCGGGAAAGCGGTGAAGGAAGCCTACGATTCCGCCGGGGTTGTTGCGAACGACCGAGGAATTACGGTATGGCTGAAGGGCAATCGTGTCAGCAGGAACCAGATCATGGCAATCAAGGAAGAAAGTGTCACGGACCAGAAGAACAGCCTGACGGTATGTCTGGACAATATCCTGCGGCATGCCGGAATCACCCGCAACACCGAATATGACCTGGCGCAGGGCAAGACGGCAATACAGATTCTGGAAGAAAATATGACAGGCGTACAGGTACTGGATCTGAGCGGCTGTAGTCTGGATGCGGTACTGTATTATGTGAATCAGGATATTCCGGTACTGGCGATCCTGGAGGATGGCGAGGCGGTGCTGGTGACCGGATTTAATGAATTCAACGTTGTCATCATGGAGCCGTCCACCGGAAAGTTGTACAAAAAGGGAATGAACGATGCTACAACATGGTTCGCGGAGAACGGCAATCATTTTATTTCCTATATGAAAATAGATAATTAAATACAAGTGGACAGCAAAAGGCGCCCGGAACCTGTGAAAGGATCCGGACGCCTTTTTGGCGGGATGACCGCTTATTTCTGTACGTCAAAAATGTATTTGCGGTATTTCTGTAACACGGTGCGTAACAGCATGCCGAGCACTCCGCAGGAAATGATCTCACCGATACCCACAGTCAGCATGAAATAAGGAATGCTACCCTCTAAATGATACACATAAGCCAGCACGAAAGGAACGATGATGGTGTTGGCGATGATGGGAGGCAGGGGAGCCAGCCATTTGTTCTTATCACGCAGCAGATATGTGCCGAAGGCACCGATCAGGGTTGCGAGACTGCCGAAGATAATGTCGAGCAGCATACAGCCGGTCATGGTATTGCTGATGATACATCCCAGGAAAAGTCCCGGTATGGCAGCAGGGGTAAATACGGGAAGAATAGTCAGGGCTTCCGAGAAGCGGACCTGAATGGCATAATTTGCCAGTCCCAGAGCGTTGGCTAACATGGTCAGCACAACATAGAGAGCAGCAATCACCGCTCCGTGTACGAGGTACAGTACTTTCTTGTTCATTTGTTTTCTCCTTTAGTTTTTATTTACGTGTGGAAGGTCCCGAACACACGAATGGATTTCCGAAAAGCCTTGATTTCAGGGCGTTTCAGCCTTATCAGTATATCAGTATTCCGGAAAAAGTCAAGCCCGGGTACAAGGATTTTTGTAAATGGTGAATTTTATTGACGAAATCAAAAGAGAGTGTTAAGATAATAATAAAAGAAAAGAGTGTTACCGTACAGCAACGGTTCACCTGGTTTTTAGTTACAGATCAAGAAAGCAACCTATTCCTGGCGAGGGCGGTTGCTTTTTTGATGTTTATGTTTCCGTGCAGTCTGTACGATACTGATAAGCGTTACGATGATACTGATGATCGTAACAACAATACCGACAATGCCTACCATTGTTTCCAGCATCTTATGTACCTTTCAATAGATTTCCCATCTGTATCACCTCCAATAATACTGGAAGCTCTCAAAATGTCATCATTTTGGCGAAAGGTGAACCGCTTACCGTTTTGGTAACACTCCACTATTATTATAAAATACAATGCCGGGAATAGATACTTTAGATTCGGAAAATAAGTAACGAAATATGCCATGCGGAAATTGGCTGTTTTCCCGAAAATAAAATTTGTGCAAAATAACCAATAGTTGCATTTTCCACATAAAAATGCGAAAATATAGGATAGTGCATTGATTGCAAGGAAGTAAGGAGAAAGCTATGTATATTATCGCAGGGTTGGGAAATCCAGGCAAAGAATATGAAAATACCAGACATAATATCGGGTTTGATGTCATAGACAGATTAGCAGAGGAAGAAAATATCGCCGTCATGGAGAGTAAGCATAAGGCGCTGATCGGCAAGGGCTATGTGGCTGGACAGAAGGTGATCCTGGCGAAGCCCCAGACTTTCATGAATCTGAGCGGTGAGAGCATCCGGGAAATCGTGGATTATTACAAGGTGGATGACACCGCGGAACTGATCGTGATCTCCGACGATATCAGTCTGGATGTGGGACAGATCCGTATCCGCAAAAAAGGCAGCGCCGGTGGCCATAACGGCCTCAAGAATATCATCAAAATGTTAGGGCATGATACTTTTATCCGCGTGCGTATGGGCGTGGGAGAGAAGCCGAAGAATTTCGATCTGGCAGACTACGTGCTGGGACATTTTCCGGCGGAGGAACGAAGCATCATGGACGAAGCGGCGAAGACCGCAGCAGAAGCTATCCGTATGATCATCACTGAGAATGCGGATGCAGCCATGAACCATTTTAACAGTAAGAAAGCGTAACGGTTGTATAGTAAGAGGAAAAAGCGATGCAGGCACTGATTGCGCCACTGAAAGAACTGGCGGAATATGATGAGATCCGGAAAGTGACCAGACAGGGAAAAGGAACCGTAGCTCTGTCCGGCTGTGTGGACTCCCAGAAACTTCATATGATCTACGGACTCAGCGATGGCCTGAAATACAAGGTCATCGTTACTTATAGTGACTTAAAGGCCAAAGAGATCTACGAGGAATACCGCTTTTATGACAGAAATGTCATGCTGTATCCGGCCAAGGACCTGATCTTTTTCCAGGCGGATATCCACGGCAATCAGCTGGTGCAGGAGCGGATCAAGACCCTGCGCAGAGTCGTGGAGGGTAAGCCGGTCACCATTGTTACCACCTATGCGGCACTGATGACACCGCAGGTATTGTGGGAGGAGAAAGACATCATCCGCACCGAGCGGGGAGGCAGTCTGGACGAGAGCAAACTGGCATCCAGACTGGTGGCTATGGGATATGAGAAAGCCTATCAGGTGGAAAGCCCGGGGCAGTTCTCCATCCGTGGCGGCATTGTGGATATCTTTGATCTGACGGAGGAAAACCCCTATCGTATCGAACTGTGGGGAGATGAGGTGGAGTCCATCCGCAGCTTCGACATCCTGAGCCAGCGTTCCATTGAGAAGCTGGAAAGCATCACAGTCTACCCGGCCACAGAATTCGTACTGTCGGAAGAACAGATCCGCAAGGGCATCACAAAGCTTGAGAAGGAAGCTGCAAAGCAGGAAAAGATATTCCGAGATGCCCACCAGCCGGAGGAGGCCCACAGGATCGCCACACAGGTCAGTGAACTGAAAGAACAGCTGTTGGAATTCCAGAGTAAGATCAATCTGGAAGGATATATCCGCTATTTTTATGAAAATACCGTAACGATGCCGGAACTGCTGGCAGATATGGCGGGGCGTTCTCTGGTCTTCTATATTGACGAACCGGCGAGAGTGAAAGAGCAGGCGGATGCCATTGAGCTGGAATTCCGGGAGAGCATGGAGCAGCGTGCCAGAAAGGGTTATGTGCTGCCGGGGCAGATGAACATTCTGTACAGTGGCGAACAGGTAGCGGCTACTTTAGAGAAAAATGCCGTGGTGACCCTGGCTACCATGGAGACCAAGTACGGATATTTCAAGAAAGAAATGCATGTGGATATTGCTGCCCGCAACATCGCCCCTTATAACAACAGCTTTGAAGCCCTGGTCAAGGATCTGAAAAAATATAAAAAGAACGGCTACCGGGTGCTGCTGTTGTCCGGTTCCCGTACCAGAGCCAGACGTCTGGCGGAGGATCTGCGGAACACCGAGGATGCCGGACTGACAGCAGTATACACAGAAGACCCCATGAGGGAAGTACAGCCTGGAGAGATCCTGACCTATTACGGGCATGTGAACAAGGGCTTTGAGTATCCCTGGCTGAAATTCGTGGTGCTGTCCGAAAGCGATATTTTCGGGGCAGAGAAGCGTAAGAAAAAGAAGAAAAAGCTCTATCAGGGACAGAAGATCAATGATTTCAACGACCTGAAGATCGGGGATTATGTGGTACATGAGACCCACGGACTGGGCATCTATAAGGGCATCGAGAAGGTAGAGGTAGACAAGGTCGTCAAGGATTACCTCAAGATCGAATACCGGGACGGCGGCAATCTGTACATTCTGGCCACCGGACTGGATGTGATTCAGAAGTACGCCTCCGCCGATGCAGCGAAGAAGCCGAAGCTGAACAAACTGGGCGGCAAGGAATGGGAACACACCAAGACGAAGGTACGCAGTGCCGTCAGCGCCGTGGCGAAGGATCTGGTGGAATTATACGCTGTCCGACAGCAGAGCGAGGGCTATGCTTTTGGAAAAGATACGGTGTGGCAGCGGGAGTTCGAGGAAATGTTCCCCTTTGAAGAGACAGAGGATCAGCTGAATGCCATCGCGGACACCAAGGCGGATATGGAAAGCCATCGGATCATGGACCGCCTGATCTGCGGAGATGTGGGCTACGGCAAGACCGAGATCGCCATCCGGGCCGCTTTCAAGGCTGTGCAGGAGGGAAAACAGGTGGTCTATCTGGTGCCCACCACCATTCTGGCACAGCAGCATTACAACACCTTTGTGCAGAGAATGAAGGATTTTCCCATCAACATCGCATTGATGAGCCGTTTCCGTACGCCATCGGAGATCAAAAAGACGGTGAAGGATCTGGAAAAGGGCATGGTGGATATCGTGATCGGTACCCACAGAGTATTATCTGCGGATGTGAAATTCAAGGATCTGGGTCTGCTGATCATTGACGAGGAACAGCGTTTCGGTGTGGCCCATAAGGAGAAGATCAAGAAATTAAAAGAAAACGTGGACGTGCTGACCCTGACGGCAACCCCCATTCCCCGGACACTGCATATGAGCCTGATCGGTATCCGGGATATGAGCGTGCTGGAGGAGGCCCCCAATGACCGACTGCCGATCCAGACTTTTGTCTGCGAATACAATGACGAACTGGTGAGAGAGGCCATTGTCCGGGAAATGGCTCGGGGCGGACAGGTCTACTATGTCTACAATCGGGTGAACAATATTGCGGATATCGCGGCACAGATCGCAAAGCTTGTGCCGGAAGCCAACGTTGCATACGCCCATGGACAGATGAAGGAACACGAACTGGAGCGGATCATGTTTGATTTCATTAACGGAGAGATCGATGTGCTGGTGTCCACCACCATCATAGAGACCGGACTGGATATTTCCAATGTCAACACGATGATCATCCACGATTCGGACAATCTGGGATTGTCCCAGCTGTATCAGCTCAGAGGCCGTGTGGGTCGTTCCAACCGGAATGCCTATGCTTTTCTGATGTACAAGCGGGATAAGATGTTAAAAGAAGTGGCGGAAAAGCGGCTGGCGGCCATCAAGGAATTTACGGATCTGGGCAGCGGCTTCAAGATCGCCATGCGTGATCTGGAGATCCGCGGCGCCGGTAATCTGCTGGGATTAAGTCAGCACGGACATATGGAGGCCGTGGGATATGACCTGTACTGCAAGATGCTGAACGAAGCGGTGCAGAACCTGAAGGGCATTCATACGGCAGTGGATTTCGCTACGGTGATCGATCTGGATGTGGATGCTTACATTCCGGCGGAATACATTGTCAACGAGACACAGAAGCTGGATATTTACAAACGGATCGCCGGCATCGAGACGATAAAAGAGCGGGATGAAATGAAGGATGAACTGTTAGACCGCTTCGGCAACATCCCCAAGGCAGTGGACAATCTGCTGCGGATCGCCCTGATCCGTATGGCGGCCCACGGTCTGGACATGACGGAGATCAAGGGCAAGAACGAACGCATTACCTTCAACTTCCGGCCGGATGCGAAGATCGATCCCCGCAAGATTCCGGATTTCCTGAAAAAGCATAAGGATGAATTAAGCTTTACCGCTTACGGCAATCCGTTTTTCACCTATAAGTATAAAAAGACGGGACTGGTGGAGACCGATGCGGAGCTTTTGATGGGCAGAACCGAGGAATTATTGGAAGAAATGAAAGAATTGGTGCTGGAAACAGAGCCGGTTCAGAATAATTAAGAGAGTTTTATGGGACTTTAAAAATGATACCTTTTTATCAGAACAGGGAACGAAAGGATTCTGATAAGGAGGTATTTTTTATGAAAGGATATGTGACTGCCAGCGGATATATGGGATATGTGGAGAATGAATATATCTTATTTGCCAGCGAGGATGATTATTTTGAATATGTGGATTCGTTAAATTTTTAATTAATGTCCAGTGTCTTTACCGGGGCTGTGTATATGTGATATAGTACAAATGTAAAGAAAAAATGTAAGGGGTTTCAACGCTGCACTGTAAGGAGTAACGGTGAAATTCTGATAAAGCATTTGGCAAAATATGCAGATGGGAGTTTATATTATGGAACTGACTGAGAAGAAGGAATTTGACCTGCTCTCCCTGGGAGAGATCATGCTGAGATTATCACCGCCCGACAATGAGCGTATTACCAGAGGCGACAGCTTCAGCAAGCAGGCAGGAGGCGCAGAACTGAATGCCATTACCGGTGCGGCAATGCTGGGATTGCGCTGCGGTATCATTTCCAAGCTTCCGGCCAATGACCTGGGTGTATATATCAAGAACCGTGTACGTCTCTGCGGTGTCAGCGATGACTATCTGGTATACGATGATGACAAGGATGCCAGATTGGGCGTGTACTACTATGAGAATGGTGCTTACCCCAGAAAGCCCCGTATTGTATATGACCGTAAGAATACCTCCATCAACAAGCTGACCGTTGATGACTATGATGACAAGATCTACAGCGATACCCGCTGCTTCCATACCAGCGGCATCACACTGGCTCTCAGCCCGGAACTGAGAGCTACCGCTGTTGAGATGATCAAGCGCTTTAAAGCACAGGGGGCCATCATCTCCTTCGATGTGAACTTCCGTGGGAACTTGTGGACCGGCGCCGAGGCGAAGGAATGCATCGAATCCATTCTGCCTTATGTGGACATCTTCTTCTGCTCCGAGGACACGGCGCGTCTGACCTTCCTGAAGGAAGGCGATGCCAAGAGCATTATGAAGAGCTTCACGGAGGAGTATCCAATCTCCATCGTGGCATCCACACAGCGTATCGTACATAGCCCGAAGCGTCATACCTTCGGCTCCATTATCTACAGTGCCAAGGATGATACCTATTATGAGGAAGCACCTTACACCGATATCGAAGTCGTAGACCGCATCGGAAGCGGTGACGCTTATATCTCCGGTGTCCTGTACGGACTGTTGGCACATCCCGGTGAGTATCAGAGAGCACTGGAATATGGCAATGCTATCAGCACACTTAAGAACACCATCCCCGGTGACCTGCTGTGCACCGACTTAAAGGAGATCCAGGGGATTATCAAGGAGCACAAGTCCACCGGACGTATTGCGGAGATGGACCGCTAAAGCATTTACACTTCTTATCTGATCGAACAAATAGAAAACACAAAGCTCTGCCATGTTAATTTAAGTGCATGGCAGGGCTTTTTCTGTTTATTTTTAACAAAATTGAACCTAAAATATATTAAAAAGTCTGCTGTACAAGGTTAAATTAGTTTGATATACTAAAGACTGATATAGAACTAAAAGCAGGATATTATCAGACGGAAGATTCGAGAAACGGAAGGGAGACAGCAATTTGGAAAAGGAAGACCATATCCGGCAGAAAGAACAATGGAAACAACTGTCTCCTTCTGAAAAATGGCAGTATTTTATGGACTATTATCTGTGGGTTACCATAGGTGTGGCAGCGGGGATCGCTATTGTTATTTTCCTGATCGTACATTTTGCCACCAAGACCAGCTTCGTCATGGGAGTCATGGCAGTGAATACGGACGGAGAGCACATCGAAGCCACCGGTCCGGATTATTTTACGGATTTCCTGCGCGAACACGGTGTGATATCCAAACGGGATGTGGTGAACCTGAATGATACGATCTGGATCGATCCGAACTCGGATTCCGATGTGGATTCCACGAATCTCAGCACGATCCAGGTATTGTTCATGACCCGGTCGGTGGATGTGTTTTTTTCTGACGAAGAGTTTTTGAAGCTCATGGGTGGCACGGATTATCTGGCGGATTTAAGGGATTATCTGCCTAAGGAACTATTGGACAGATATGAAGATCAGCAGATCATGGTGTTAAATACCATGACGGGAGAAACGATTGTGGCGGGGATCCGGCTTGAGAACAACGAATGGGTAAGGAAGACCGGATGGTATCAGGAGACCGCAGCCGTGGGGCTGGCGGATGGCATGAAGAATCCGGAGCTGGCAGTGACACTGTTGGAGGAGATCCTACAGTAGTTCCGTCACGGCTGCCTGCGCCTGCGGCAGATGATGCGCTGTGGGAACGTGGATGACAGAGCACGATGGGAACAGAAAGACATGGAGTATAAATAGGGCATGGAAAACATGGACGCAAAAGGAAATGACAGAAAACACTATCGGGGAATCGAGAAACAGACGGACAATCCGTTTTTGAACCTGTATCACATTGATGCCCTGGGACGGGACGGAACACCGTTTCATTATTATTTTGCGTCCCGAAATGATGAAAACAATATCAAACACAAGACCCACAGTATGCGCCCCGAGGGCATGGCGGTCTACGCAGTGACAGAGGACGGAGAGAAACTGGTGCTGGTGCGTCAGTACCGGTATCCCGTGAATGATTATCTGTATGAATTGCCGGCGGGACTGATCGAGCCGGAGGAGACCGCTTCGGAGGCCGCCTGTCGGGAAATGATCGAGGAGACCGGCTGGAAACTGGAAGTCTACGAAGGCGGAGAACCGGCTTTCCGAAGAGGATTTTTCCTGGCACAGGGGCTGACAGACGAGAGCGGCAGCATGATCTTCGGAACCGTGACAGAGAATGTGGGACAGCAGATGGAAAATACCGAGGATATTCAGGTGATCCTGGCAGACAGACAGGAAGTACTTCGTATCCTGCGGGAAGAACGGGTGTCCATGCGCTGTGGACTGATGCTGATGCAGTTTTTAAAGACCGGGGCAGAAGATCCCTTTGTCTTTTTGCAGTTGTGACGGACGCTGGGAGAAAGCACAGAGGATAGACGGGACTGTTACCCGGGAAAAACAGGAAAGAAAGACGTTGATCTTGCAAAAGCAGTTCCCAGTTTTAGAAAACTTTTTTGAGAAAAGAGGTAAATTATGGCAATCAAATATATAGAACAGGACAGAACCTTCTGGTTGGACACGGAACACACCAGCTATCTCCTGGCAATTGTAGATCAGGAGAATTTTGTGGGACACGTATATTACGGTCAGAAATTGCAGTATACCGAGAATACACCGGCACCGGTATATTTGCTGCGTATGGGAGAAGCACCCTTCGTTCCGTCACAGAATAACAGAGAGAGGGTCTCCTTCCTGGATTCTTTCCCCATGGAATATCCGGGAAACGGACTGGGAGATTACAGAGAAAGCGCCATTTCCGTGCGGACAGCACAGGGACATGTAGGAGTGCAGTTACAGTATGTCTCTCATGAGATCGTAAAGGAGAAGCCGGCACTGCCGGGACTTCCTTCCACATTTCCGGGGGATGAGGACTGCGATACCCTGATCCTACATCTGGCGGATCCGGTCATCGGTCTGGCTGCAGACCTGATCTATACTACATTTGAAGAGGAAGATGTGATCACCCGCAGTGTGATCCTGAAAAATACGGCAGGGCAGCCTATTTATGTGACAAAAGTTATGTCTGCCTGCCTGGATCTGGACTGCACGGATGAAAAGTATGACATTCTTACGCTGCACGGATCCTGGGGGAGAGAGCGCCAGATGGAGAGAAGAAGTCTGATGCACGGCAAACAGAGTGTTGGCTCCGTGCGGGGAGAATCTTCCCATCAGGAGCATCCCTTTATCGCACTGCTTTCTGCGGATGCCACGCAGGATGCCGGTGAAGTCTACGGTATGCACTTTGTATACTCCGGCAATTTCCTGGCACAGGCGGAGCTTTCCCAGTTCGATTCCATCCGTATGACTATGGGCATTCATCCGGAGAACTTTGTCTGGAAACTGGAGCAGGGCGAGAGCTTTGCGGCTCCGGAAGTCGTTATGACCTATTCTGCGGAAGGTCTGGGAGGCATGACCCGCCATTACCACGATATGTACCGCGGCCATCTGATCCGCAGCGAGTACCGTGATAAAAAGAGACCAATCCTGATCAACAACTGGGAAGCTACCTATTTTAATTTTAACACGGAAAAACTACTGAAGATCGCAGAGCAGGCATCAAAGCTCGGCATTGAGATGCTGGTCATGGATGACGGCTGGTTCGGACACCGTAACGATGACAGTACCAGCTTAGGTGACTGGAAGGTCAATGAGCAGAAACTGCCGGGGGGCTTAAAACCTCTGGTGGAGCAGGTCAATGCACTGGGGATGAAATTCGGTATCTGGTTCGAGCCGGAGATGATCTCCCCGGATTCGGATCTGTACAGGGAGCATCCCGACTGGGCCATCGCCATTCCGGGACGGGCCGGCAGCTTATGCAGGAACCAGTATGTGCTGGATCTGTCCCGAAAGGAAGTCAGAGATCATGCCTTTGAAAGCGTGGCGGCAGTGTTGCACAGTGCCAATATTGAATATGTGAAATGGGACATGAACCGTCAGCTGTCGGACCTTGGTAGCGTGGAATTGCCCGCGGACCGTCAGGGAGAGCTCTATCACAGATATGTGCTGGGTGTGTATGAACTGCAGGACAGACTGCTGCAGGAATTCCCGCATCTGCTTCTGGAGAACTGCTCCGGCGGCGGAGCGAGATTTGATCCGGGTATGTTATATTACAGCCCGCAGATCTGGTGCTCCGATGACATGGATGCCATTGAGCGATTGAAAATTCAGGAGGGCACGATGTTATTGTATCCGCTGTCCACCATGGGCGCCCATGTATCGGACTGCCCCAACCATACGGTGGGAAGAGTGACTCCTTTTGAGACCAGAGGTCATGTGGCACTGGCAGGCACCTTCGGCTATGAACTGGACATTACGAAGATCCCGGAGGAGGACAGACAGCAGATTCCAGCACAGACCGCCATGTACCACAAATACAACGATCTGATCCGCAGAGGGGATTATTCCCGGATTGCATCATTTTTGGAAAACGGTAATTATGACTGCTATCAGGTGACATCCAAGGATCAGAAAGAAGCGTTGGTAACCTATGTACAGGTACTTTCCCGACCGAATTTCCACAGCAGGAGAGTACGTCTGAAAGGCCTGGCACTGGAGAAACAGTATCGCATCGAGGAGACCGGGGAAATCTTTGGCGGCGACGTGCTGATGCAGGCAGGACTGCTGGTGACACCTCTGTGGGGAGACTACCGCAGTAAGCTGATCCACTTGACCGAGGTGTAAAATTAAGGCAGTGACATGCCTTGACAAACGATTTTTAGAAATCTAATATGGAAGTATAATTGACGATTTATCGGGAAATGTGTAAAAAACAGCGATAAGGAGTACAAGATTATGGCAAAAGCAATAAAATTAGCAGATATCGCAGAGAGAGTTGGAGTCAGCACAGTAACAGTGTCCAAGGCACTGTCCGGACAAAAAGGCGTCAGCGAGGAAGTCCGGGAGAAGATCCGCAGCATTGCAGAGGAACTGGGTTATCAGCAGCCGTCAGCGGCAAGAAAAAGTCAGAACCAGAAGAGCTACAATATCGGTATTCTGATCTCTGAGAGATTCCTTGATAAATATGAATCGTTTTACTGGCAGATGTACCAGGTGGTAGCTACCAGAGCCACGGCAAAGGAATGCTTTACCATGCTGGAGGTCATCGGAATGTCAGAGGAAGAGAACGGCAGAATGCCGAAGCTGGTACAGGAACGCAAGGTGGATGGCATTATCGTTATCGGTAAGATGATGGATACTTACCTGCAGCATCTGAATACAGAAGCCGGGATCCCGGTGATCTATCTGGATTATTATAACGGAAGGGAAGCCAGTGATTCTGTGATCTCCAACAGCTACTACGGAACCTATGAGCTGACCTACTATCTGTATCGGATGGGACATCGCAAAATTGCTTATGTGGGAACTTTACTTGCCACCGAGAGTATCACGGATCGTTATTTCGGTTACCAGAAAGCATTGCTGGAACTGGGGCTGGAACAAAAGAGAGAATGGGTGCTGGATGACCGTCATATTGAGACCGGCAAGATCGATACCGTGAACATGCTGCAGATTCCCAAGGATATGCCCACGGCTTTCGTATGCAACTGCGATCTGACCGCCAGCTTACTCATCAAGAAGCTGAGAGAGAACGGATACCGTGTGCCGGAGGATATTTCCGTGGTAGGTTTTGATAACTACCTGTATCCCGGCCTCAGCGACATCCGCATTACTACGTATGAAGTAGATATGGGAGAGATGGCGAGAAGAGCCCTTCATAATATGATCAAGAAGATCACCAGTGATAATTATAAGTCCGGAGTTACCGTGGTGGAAGGCCGACTGGTACTGAAGGACAGTGTGTCTCACGTATAGACTGCGGTGCATTCTGCCGGTAGACGAAGGGTGTGACACCGGTGTGCTTTTTGAACAGGTGGATGAAATGATTGGTATTGTCGATGCCTACCATAGCCCCCACCTCGTGAATCGGATTATCCGTAGATAGGAGCAGTGATTTTGCTGCTTCTATTTTTTTTCCTTGAAGATATTGCAGCGGGGAAGTATGGAATGTAGCGGAAAATTCCCGACATAGACGGTAGCGGCTGATGCCCAAAGTCTGCTCAAAGTATTCTAAAGAGTGATTTTCAGCATAGTTTTCCTCAAAATCCGCTTTCATGGACAGCAGATAAGCAGGAATGGGCTTCACATCCCGGGAGACGGACAGGGCGGACAGCATCAGTTCTGCGAACATGTCGGTCAGCTCCCGGTGAAGCTGTATCTGCTCTGCAGGAGTCGGGGTGAATGAAAATTTGGTCAGCTGCTGCATCCGCTGTGAAACGCAGGAGCCGATGGGAATCGGGTAACAACAGGTAAAAGCAGCCTGAAATATGCTATAATAAGAAGAAAGCTCCGCTCCACTTAAGAAAAACATCTGAAAACGCCACTTTCCCTGCAACAGCCGGAGGGAGAAGCCCTGACTGCAATCTAAGAACAACAGATGCTCGTGATCCAGGACCACCTCACTGTCCCGGGTGGTAAGGAGAGCACTACCCTCTAAGGTGTAGAGCAGCAGATAAGAAGGAAATGGGTTCCATTCATAATAAAAGGGATCTGACAGGCGGAATTCTCCACCGGCCAGAGGCAGTAAAAAGCCTTTTTCTTCCAGGGATACTTTGTAGATCTGTCCCAGGAGGATCTCCGGGGAACGTTGTCCCTCCACACCGGAGGAAGTGTGCTTCAATGCATTGAGAAAAGTGGTGGAAATGTTCATACAAAAACCTTGCCTTTCCGCGATCTTCAAACTTCGGCTGCTTTAGCAGCTTGTGCAGGAACAAAACTTCATGTGAAAAATTTATTTTTCACACTAGAAACATGCTTTTTGAAAAAAATAATTAAGCTTAAATACATTATAAGCCATTATTTAAGCTGTTTCAATGACAAAGGATGCAAAGAAAACAAAATTAGTTAATTAAATCAGCTAATTTAACTCAAATTAATTACTTTAATTGTATAATATGTACAAAACATAGGCATGGAACTTGTGAAAATAGAAGATAATAACGAAAATAGCAAGAATAAGAGATTAAAAACAAGAATAGTTGATGATTAATTAATGTAATCATGTATAATTAAATTAAGTTACAAAACAGTAAACGCTATCAAATGTAACAAAAAACAAGGAGGCTAAATCCTCTCCTCGTCAGAGGACTCGGATTTTCCTTCGGAAAACTAGGAGGATTTCTTATGAAGATGAAAAAGTTTTTAGCTCTTTCCACAGCATCAGTCATGGCACTGTCTATGGCAGCATGTGGAAGCACAGACAACGGCGGCGCCGCTGAGAGTTCTGCAGCAAGCACCACTCCCGCAACTGCAGAAGCTTCCAGCGAGGCTGCAGCACCTGCAGAGGTTACCAGCCTGAATTACGCAGACATTACTCTGGGTGAGGATTACACCGACATTACCACGACCATTAAGGTCCTGACTAACCGTACCGACCTGTTAGAGGACGGCGCAGCAGTTCCTTTCCAGACTTACATTGATGCATTCAACGAGATGTATCCCAACATCACTGTTGATATTGAAGGTATCACCGACTATGCAAGTGATACGCTGCTTCGTCTGCAGGGTGGTGACTGGGGCGATGTTATGTTTATCCCCGCAGTTGACAAGGCTGACTTAAGCACATACTTCCTTCCTCTTGGAACTACTACCGAGATGGACGGACAGCTGAACTACTACAACCAGATGTACGAAGGCACTGTATACGGTGTTCCTTACACCGCAGGTGTTAGCGGTGGTATCGTATATAACAAGGCAGTATTCGAAGCAGCAGGAATCACTGAGATGCCTAAGACTCCCGAAGATTTCATCGCAGCATTAAAGCAGATCAAAGAGTATGACAGTTCCATCATTCCTCTGTACACCAACTACGCAGCTGGCTGGGCAATGGGCGGCCAGTGGGATCCCGCTATCAGCGGCAGTGCTACCGGAGACAGCACTTATATGAACCAGAAGTTACTGCACACAGCCAATCCTTTTGCTGATCCCGGCGACGGAACAGGCGCTTACAACGTATACAAAGTAATGTACGATGCAGTTGCTGAAGGCCTTACCGAGGAAGACTACTCCACCACGGACTGGGAAGGGTGTAAGGGTATGATCAACAATGGTCAGATCGCTTGCATGGTTCTTGGCTCCTGGGCAGTGCCTCAGATGAAGGAAGCCGGCGATCACGCTGACGACATCGCTTACATGCCTTTCCCTATTACTTTAGCTAGCGGTAAGCAGGCAGCTTCCGTAGGCCCTGACTACAGCTTTGGTATCAATGCAGATGCATCTGAAGAGAACCAGGCAGCAGCACTGTGCTTCGTGAAATTCATGGCAGAAGAATCCGGCTTCTCCTATGACTGCGGCGGACTTCCCGTTGCTATCAAGGATACCAGATTACCGGACTTCTACGCTGCATTCAAGGGTATCGACTTCGTAGTGGATGAGCCTGCGATCGAAGGTGAAGAGGATCTGTTAAACGAGCTGAACGCTGAAAGTGGTCTTAACATCAACAACAACGGTGAGACCAAGATGCAGGAGCTGGTAGAGTGTGCAGCAGATGGCTCCAAGACCTACGATGAGATCATCGACGAGTGGAACGAAGAGTGGACTTCCGCACAGGAGAGCTGTGGTGTAGAGATCCAGTAATTAATAGGTAACTAATTTAATCTTCTGAAGTGAGAGGGAACCATTTATCCGGTTCCCTCTTATCTAAGAGAGAAGGGTATGGAGGTATTTCGATGAGTGCAGAGACAATGAAGAAAACAAAAAAACCCTTCAGCATGAAAAAATGGGTAAAGAGCAGGAACGGACAACAGACCATCGTCATACTGGCCTTCATGATCATTCCCTTGCTTTTGCTGTTCGTGTTCACCTATCTTCCCTTTGGAGAGATGGTAAAATTCAGTTTTTATAAAATGAAATATGCTACCCCGGTAGACAAAAGACAGTTTGTAGGATTCCGGAATTACATTGATGTATTTAAGAAAGATGAATGCTTCAGTGCTTTGAAGCTGAGCCTTTATTACATGGCAGGTGCAATGGTGCAGCTGGTACTTGCGTTGTACCTGGCAACGATTTTAAGTTTCAAGACCAAATTCGGCAATATGTTCAAGGGATTCATGTTCTTCCCTTATCTGATCAGCGGAATTGCCATTGGATTTATCTTCAAATTCTTCTACACCAGAGGATTTGTATTCGATACGGTATTACAGTGGTGTGGATTTAACTTAGAAAGTCTTCCGTTCTGGCTGAAGGACAAGAGCGTTAACAATATCTCTTTGGTGGCTTCCTCGGTATGGCGTTATTACGGCAACAACATGGTACTCTTCATCGGTGCCATCATGTCTGTGGACTCCGAGATGTACGAGGCAGCAGAGCTGGACGGTGCCAATAAATTTCAACAGTTTATACATATTATCTTACCCAGCATTAAGACCATCGTTACGCTGAACGTGATCCTGTCTATCACAGGTTCCCTGAGTGCTTTCGATCCTCCCTACGTTATCACCAAGGGTGGCGGCGGAACCGCAACCTACTTCGTATTGATGGATAAGATCGCACATACCAACCAGCAGGTAGGTCTGGCGTCTGCTATGGCGGTGGTACTGTTACTGATCATTTTTGCAGCAACAATTTTACAAAAGCTTTTCTTCAAACTGGTATTTAGAAGCTCCGATGCGGATAATGAAGAATATACCAGAAGAAAACGGCTCAGAAGAGAGAGAAGATGGAAGAAGGAGGCAGTGTAAAATGGCAAAGATGAAAACTAACCACAAACATTACAGCGCAGGCGCTGTCATCTGGATCATCATTAAATATTTCAGCCTGGTATTTTTCTCCTTCGTGGCACTTTTGCCTATTGTATCCTGTGTCATCACAGCATTCAAGACCGATGCAGAATATCAGAGCACCAATGTTATGACCCTGCCGGAAAGCTGGCTGAACTTCCAGAACTTTATTGATGCATTTAACCGTGCCAATATGGGCAGAGCCTATCTGAATTCAGCGATCATCCTGGTATTTGTACTGTTAGGCTCCGTCCTGGTGGGAACACAGCTCGCTTATGTACTGAACCGGTTCAAGTTTCCCGGCAACGGACTGATCCGCAGCCTGTTCCTGTTCGCAACCCTCCTTCCCGGAATTGCCATGCAGGTATCTGTGTACCAGATCATGAGTAACCTTGGATTTATCAATCATCTGTATGGTTATATCATTATGAGTATGGGTACGGATGTTATCTCCATCTACATCTTCATCCAGTTCATGGAAAACATTTCGGTATCGTTGGATGAATCCGCATTTATTGACGGAGCCTCCTATTTTACCATTTACTGGAAGATCATTCTTCCGCTTCTGAAGCCCGCTATCGTAACTTCGATGGTGCTTAAGGGAGTAGGCGTATATAACGAGTATTATTGCGCCAGTCTGTATCTGCAGGACAAGAGGACTCTCGGTGTGGTAGCAACCTCCCTGTATACCTTCACCGGACCTCTTGGCAGCAAATACAATCTGATCTGTGCAGGTGTACTGATGTCTCTGCTGCCTGCATTGATCGTATTCCTGCTCTGTCAGAAACAGATTTACAGTGGAATCACCTCCGGCGCTGTCAAGGGTTAATACAAAGGAGAGTGTGGAACATGAAAAATGCGGAAACAAAGAAAATGAGAGAAGAGATCAAAAAGCATCTGACCGAAGGAATCATTCCTTTCTGGAAAGGGATGCGGGATGACGAGTTCGGCGGTTATTACGGTTTTCTGGACTACGATCTGAATCTGGATAAAAAAGCAGAAAAAGGCTGTATCCTGAACAGCAGGATCACCTGGTTCTTCTCCAACGCATATACACTGTTGAAGGACGAGAGTCTGTTGGAGGAAGCAAAGCACAGCTACGATTTCCTGAAAGACCATTGTCTGGACAAAGAATATGGCGGTATCTACTGGTCCCTAAACTATGACGGAACCCCGAAGGATACCACAAAACATACCTACAATCAGGCATTCTGCATCTACGCGCTGTCCTCTTACTATGAGGCCAGCGGGGATGCAGAAGCCCTGGAGCTGGCGAAAAAGCTGTTTACTCTGATTGAGACTACGTGTATGGATGAGGTGGGATATCTGGAAGCATTCACCAGAGACTTTAAACCGGAATCCAATGAGAAATTGTCGGAGAACGGTGTTCTGGCAGACAAGACCATGAATACCCTGCTTCATGTTTTTGAAGCTTATACGGAGCTGTACCGGGTATCCGGGGATGAAAAAGTGCGCAGACGCCTTCTGTGGATCATGGATGTGTTCGCTGAGAAAGTTTATAATCCGAAGCTCCACAGACAGGAAGTATTTTTCGATAAGCATTATAATACCATTCTGAATCTGCATTCCTACGGCCACGACATCGAGACGGCATGGCTGATCGACAGAGGCTGCAAGGTTCTGGATGATCCGGAACTGACGCAGAAGATGTATGCCATCACCAGAGACCTTACCGCACAGATCTATAAGGTGGCATTCGACGGACACTCTCTGGCCAATGAATGTGACAGAGGTGTCGTGAATGTACACAGAGTCTGGTGGGTACAGGCGGAGACCGTGATCGGTTTCTTAAACGGCTATGAGAAAGAGCCGGAGAAAACGGAATATCTGGAAGCCGCAGAGAAGGAATGGGCATTTATCAGAGATCATGTGATCGATAAGAGACCCGGTTCAGAATGGTTCTGGGAAGTGGATCCGGAAGGAAATCCCTATCCTGACCGCCCCATTGTGGAGCCTTGGAAATGCCCTTACCATAACGGCAGAATGTGCATGGAGGTTATGAAGAGATGTTAGAGCGTTATTACATAGAAAAAGAGAAGCAGGAGAAGCTGCTTTCCCGGAAAAATGTAAAGTCTGATTTCTACAACGGTATTTATGACCGTTATGAATATCCGGTTCTGACCAGAGAACATATTCCCCTGACCTGGAGATATGATCTCAATCCCAAGACCAACCCCTATTTCATGGAGCGCCTGGGAATCAATGCGGTCATGAATTCCGGTGCGATTGAATTAAACGGTAAGTATTATCTGGTAGCCCGTATCGAAGGCAACGACAGAAAGTCTTTCTTCGGTGTGGCAGAGAGTGACAACGGTGTCGATGGATTCCGTTTCTGGGATTATCCCATCTTGTTAGATGACACCTGCCCGGAAGAGACCAATGTGTACGACATGCGTCTCACCAAGCATGAAGATGGTTACATCTACGGTGTGTTCTGTTCCGAGAGCAAGGATACCTCCGTAAATGATCTGTCCGCAGCAGTAGCGGCTGCCGGTATTGTAAGAACCAAAGACTTAAAGCACTGGGAGAGACTGGAGAATTTAAAGACCCTTCGTTCTCCCCAGCAGAGAAATGTAGTGCTGCATCCGGAATTCGTGGATGGCAAATATGCTTTCTACACCAGACCGATGGATGACTTCATCGAGACCGGAAGCGGCGGAGGAATCGGTTTCGGATTGTGCGACGACATTACCCATGCAGTCATCGATGAAGAGCGCATGACCAGCCTGCGGAAATATCACACCATCACCGAGGCCAAAAACGGTGCGGGAGCTACCCCCATCAAGACAGACAGAGGTTGGATACATATCGCACATGGAGTACGTAATACCGCAGCCGGTTTACGTTACGTCATTTATGCTTTTGCTACAGACTTAAAGGATCCGGCAAAAGTGATCGCAGAGCCTTCGGGTCTGCTGATCGGTCCCAGAGGGGAAGAGAGAGTGGGAGATGTTTCAAACGTAGTATTTACCAATGGCGCAATCGCAAATGAGAAAGGGGAAGTCTTTATCTACTACGCATCCAGCGATACCCGCATGCATGTGGCAACTACTACCATAGATAAGCTTGTGGATTATGTATTCCACACCCCTTCCGATCCCGGAAGAAGCGTGGAGTGTGTGGCACAGAGATGTGAACTTATCCGCAGAAATGAAGAGTTCTTAAAACAGGAAGCAAGATAAATAACGCAGAAATGAGGTAACTCGAATGAGCAAAGTTAAGATGATCAGCCCTGCAGTACCTAATGTACCCTGGCAGGATAAACCCGAAGGCCATACCGGAGCACCGGTATGGAGATATAGTGAAAATCCTATCATTGGCAGAAATCCCGTAGAAGGAGTAGCCAGAATCTTCAACAGTGCGGTAATGCCCTATGGCGATGAATTCATTGGCGTGTTCCGCGGTGAACAGGTCAACGGTATTCCCTATATTTATTTAGGACGCAGCAAGGATGCTATTCACTGGGATTTTGATCAGAATAAGATCCAGTTCGTAGATGAAGAAGGCAAGCCTTTCATGCCGATTTACGCATATGATCCCAGACTGGTAAAGGTAGAAGATACCTACTATATCATCTGGTGTCAGGATTTCTACGGCGCAGCCATCGGTATTGCGAAAACCACGGATTTCAAGACGTTTACCAGAATCGAGAATCCGTTCCTTCCTTTTAACCGTAACGCCGTACTGTTCCCCAGAAAAGTACACGGCAATTTCATGATGCTGTCCCGCCCTTCCGACAGCGGACATACGCCCTTCGGTGATATTTTCGTCAGTGAGAGCCCCGATATGGTATTCTGGGGCAAACACAGACATGTGATGGGCAAGTCTTCCGAATGGTGGGAGTCCTTAAAGATCGGTGGCGGTGCAGCTCCCATTGAGACCTCTGAAGGATGGCTGCTGTTCTATCATGGTGTGAGCGGAACCTGTAACGGTTATGTCTATTCCATCGGTGGAGCGATCCTGGATATTGACAACCCGTCCATCGTAAAATATCGTTGTGAGAACTTCCTGCTGACACCGGAAGAGTGGTATGAGGAGAGAGGATTTGTACCGAATGTATGCTTCCCCTGCGCTACCATCCATGATTCCGAGAGCGGCAAGATCGCCATTTACTATGGCGCAGCAGACAGCTACGTAGGGCTGGCGTTTACGACCATCGATGAAGTGGTTGACTATATCAAAGAACACAGCGTGGTCACAACAAGCGATACAGAAGAAGGCAGAAGATAGAATCGAGGGACCCGCGATGAGCGGGTCCTTTTTAAGTGATGGAGACAGCGTATGATGGAAAAAGAGGAATTATATGCCAGAATCGAAGAACTGGAAAGAGAACTGGCAGAAGAACGTATCAGGAGGAAGATTACCGAGGACAATTCCGACTGTGCGCTGTGGGAGTATGAAATTGCTTCAAAAAAATATGTGCTTTCCAGAAAGCTTGGAGGAAAGTGGAATACCACCAACATGGTCATCGAAAACTATCAGGAACAGATGCATAACTGGGGATTTGTGCATCCAGATGACTGGGCGACTTTTGATGAATTCTGCGCCGCAATGGACCGGGGCGATGAGCATATTTCCTATGAAGTCAGACAAGTCAGTGATGAATCGGTATTTGTCTGGTTCCGTTATGTAGGGATTCCGGTCTATGATAAGGATCATAAGCCATATAAGATCATGGGGAAGACGCTTGATATTACAGGAGAAAAAAAGAACCAGGAGCTGTTGGAACAGAAGGCAGAGAGGGACTCCCTGACAGATCTGTACAATAAAGCGAAAATGCGTAAGCTGGTGGAAAAGCATATCCGGCAGGCCGATGACACAGAAGGAGCTTTTATCATCGTTGATATTGATGACTTTAAAACGATCAATGACACTTGCGGACATTTATACGGTGATGAAGTATTGATCAAAATTGCCAATACGATTTTGATCAGTGCAGGCATGGAGGATTATGCGGGCCGCATCGGTGGAGACGAGTTTTGTGTATTCTGCCATGGGAAAAATGTGGGACAGCATGCTGTGGAGACAGCAGAGAGAATATCCCGTATGGCGGATCAGATCCAGCTGTCAGGCAGACGAGTGACTTTAAGTATGGGAATCTCCCGATATCCGGAGGATGCTTCCTCTTATGAGGAACTGTATCAAAAAGCGGATCAGGCGTTGTACCGGGTAAAACGAAGCGGCAAAAATGCATTCAGCGTGTACGACAAGAACTATAATTATGTCGATTATACTTCAGAACGGAAAGGAACAGACCGGGAGACCGGTCTCTGGCAGGAGCTGGAGAAATATTATAAAGGACGTCAGTGGACAGAAACGGAAAGTGAAATTCTGTCTACTATGACGCGGATGATGGAAAGCTATCTGAACCGTGAAGAATATGCAGGGAATGTCAGGGAGCGGGAAAAGGATACAGAAAAGCCGGAACCGGACATTGCCGGAATGGAGACAACGGAAAGCTTTTCGATAAAACTGGAACAGATCCTGCCCTGGCAGGACGGTCAGTATGCAGAGGTATTTCTGGGCATCCGGGATTACGATGAGATTTCCGCGAAGATGAGTGAGGAAGTGAAAAACAGCCTTCTGTACCATCTGGGGACACATATTCAAAAGCACCTGAAAGGACAGGAAATGGTGTGCCATGTGAAAAAGGATGAGTTCCTATTGTTGTTGGACAATCATGTGGAAGCTGCACCGGAGAAGATCGGTCACATTATGATCATGTTTGAAGCCATGATCGGGAATAAATATCCGGATGTTCCCATCAAGCTTTACGGTGGTATTTATTATCTGGAATCCAGGGGATACCGTCCGGAAGAGATTTTCCGGATCAGCAAGACATTGAAAAACAAGGCAAAGCGTTATTGCACCGTGGAAAACAGTATTTACGAGAACCGCAAGAGTGCGGGAAATGTTATTGATATAGAGGCCGGTATGTTAAACCGCGGTAATCTGACCAGACTGAAAAATCTCCTGAACCGTGCAACCAAAGGGGAGAGACTGACGGTGGGATTCATCGGCGGATCCATCACGCAGGGATTCGCAGCGACGGAGCCGGATCAATGCTATGCTGCAAGAACCGTTGCATGGCTTCGGAAAGTGTTCCCCAATACGGAATTCGATTATGTGAACGCCGGAATCGGAGCTACCGATTCCCAGTTCGGCGCGGCGAGAGTACAGGAAGACCTGCTTCAGCGGCTACCGGATCTGGTATTTGTGGAATTTTCCGTGAACGATCACAGTACGCCGCATTTCTGTGAGACCTACGAAGGCCTGGTGAGGCAGATTTATGGCAGTGCGAGCGCACCGGCAATGGTGCTGATCCATAATGTCTATTATGATACCGGTAAAAGTGCGGCATATTATCATGCGCAGGTAGGACGACATTATGATCTGCCCTGTATCAGTATACAGAACAGCATCTATCCGGCAGTGGCAGCAGGAAGACTTCCGGCAGAGAAGATTACTGCGGATTTCCTGCACCCCAATGATCTGGGACATGAACTGGTGGCATCCGTGATCACGAACTTCCTGGAAAAGGTGATCCATGATAAAACGCAAGAGCCGCAGGAAATTTTCCCGGCTCCGCTGACAGAAAATGCCTATGAGCATTGCGTGAGACTGCAATATTCTAATTCCACACCGGGGAAGAGTGTTTTTGTAGAAGATATGACACCGCAGAGAGATATCACGGATATTTTCCGCAACGGATGGAGCGCCGGGGAAAAAGGAGCTTATCTGGAGTTCGCTTTTCGGGGAACCGGTGCCGCCGTGCAATACCGCCGAGTGAAGGACGGACCTGCACCCATTGCCACGGCAGTGGTGGATGAGAACCCTGAGACGGCGTGCGTGTTGGACGGAACCTTTGATGAGACCTGGGGAGACAAAATGCAGCTGACAACGGTGGCAGAGCACCTGCCCTATGGGGAACACCGGGTACATGTGGAGATCACGGAGACCCATGCGGAAGACAAGGCAGAGTTCTATCTGGTGTCGGTGATCGTGTCCGGGGTGAGGGAAGAAGGTAACACGAAATGATTGACAGCACCGTAATGTTGAGCTATTAGTATAAATAAAAATGTATCACGGACAGATTCAAAGAAAGCAGGAACAGGAGCATGAATAAAGATATTATATTTTTAAATCCGGTGTGTACCCACAATATCTGGGGCGGTACCAGGTTAAACAGAGAATTTGGTTATTCCATCGAAGGAGATGACATCGGCGAGTGCTGGGGCATCAGCGCCCATCCGAGTGGAGATGGTACCGTGAGAAACGGAGCCTTTCAGGGAATGAAGCTGTCAGAACTGTGGGAGAAGCACCCCGAGCTGTTCGGAAACACGGGAATGGATCGTTTCCCTCTGCTGGTCAAGATCATTGATGCGAAGGACGATCTCAGCATTCAGGTGCATCCGGATGACGCTTATGCGAAGGTACATGAGAACGGATCCCTGGGCAAAACAGAGTGCTGGTTCATCTTAGACTGTAAGGAAAATGCTACGCTGGTGGTTGGACACAACGCGAAGACCAGGGAAGAACTGGAGCAGATGATCCAGGAAGGAAAGTGGAAAAAGTTCATCCGTGAGATCCCTATTAAGCCCGGTGACTTCATCCAGATCGATCCCGGTACCGTAC
>ERZ791927.797-NODE-797-length-29018-cov-6.892276_pt1 | contig 29018 bp, 33 predicted proteins | sample MGYA00510130_ERZ791927 | MGnify/ENA primary metagenome ERZ791927 (study PRJEB30046, sample SAMN00792055) | human gut metagenome | study: EMG produced TPA metagenomics assembly of the A metagenome-wide association study of gut microbiota in type 2...
AAGCTATGTCTTCTTTTATGCGATTTTCAATTTGCGCAAGTTATTTTACCTTATCAAAAAGAGCAAGTGGAAAAGCGGCTTGCACAGGAACAGCACAAACTGGAGCGTTTGGAGAACAGAAAGAAATATCTGGAGAAAGGCGAAAGGCAGAAACGTACCCACCGCCTTTGCAATCTGGGCGGCACGATTGAGAGCCTTGCCCCGGAGGTCAAAAATCTCACACGCACCGAAATGACCGAGCTGATGGAACACATCTTCGGTCTGCCGGAGGTACAGAGAGCCGTCCGGCACATGGAGATTACACACATCAACCAAGCAAACAGAGGAAAGGAGCTGAAAGCCAATGGCACTATTCCACTTCACAGTAACCCAAACGAAACGCAGTAAAGGTCAGTCTGCGATTGCTTCTGCCGCCTATCGTTCCGGCGAAAAGCTGTACAGCGAGTATTACGGCGAATACAGCGACTACACCAGAAAGCGTGGTGTTATCTGCTCTGACATTCTCCTGCCGCCCCATGCACCGAAAGAATACGCAGACCGTCAGACCCTATGGAACGCAGTTGAAAAAGCCGAGCGTGGTAATTTGAGCCGTTTTCTTTCATCCAGTAGCAAAATTCCGCTGGTTGCTTTTGGTTATTTAAGTTCCATTTCTTGTGCCTTTTCTTTCTTTGCCGGTTGTTTCAATAGGCTGCTCACATTTCGTCGCAAAGCATCATAGCTGCGCTTGTTGGAGTGGTAGTGCTTGTGGTCGGTGAAGCTGACCGCATTGAAGATCAGATGATTGTGAATATGCCCTTTATCAATATGGGTGGTAAGTACAAACTCGTACTTGCCACCCAATATTTCTTTTGCCAACTGCATCCCAATCTCATGGGCTTCCTCTGGCGACACCTCCCCAGGCTCAAAAGCTTGGATCAGGTGGCGACCTAGGTGCGTGCCCTTGTCGATGGCATGGCGGCGCGTCCAGTCGAACTCAATGTCGGCGGTCTCGGCGGCGCATCCGAAGGAGGACACCAGCAGTTTTCCATCTGTCTTATCGGGATTGCAGATATAGTCAATGGCCGCTTTCAGCGTTGACTTAATAGGATGCGTCTTTGTAACTGCCATATCTGATCCAGCCTTTCCCGGATTTCCTCCATGTCGGCCTGATAGGTAGGTCCTCCGGCGTTGACTCGCTTGGCAATCTGATTGATGTTCCGGCCAATGGCGGACAGGAGCTTGTTCATCTCCTTGATGTCCTTGGTGTCCACATAGATGATATATCCGTCAATCGCCATCTTCCGCAGGTAGGCACCAATCCGCTTTGTCTGGAGCTGGGACATTTTCTGCTCAATCAGGCTCCGTTCTTCTGCCGTCACCGGACAGCGCAGGATGATGGGGCGTTTTCGATTTACCATAGGGCGACACCGTCCTTTCTGCATAAGGGTTTGGGAGTATCCCAACAAGCAATTTTGTGTTTAGGGGCAAGGGGGTCCCTAAAGCAAAAATTCGCAAGTGTGGCCACACTTGCTGTGCTTGCTCTACGCTCCTCCCCCCGTAAATACAATGCCGGAAATACCTTCGTCTGCCCGCAAAATCCCGGATTTTTTCAAAAGAAAAGGGCGGCATAGCCGTCCTGGGAAACGAAAACAGAGGGTGCTCACACACCCTCCGTTTCATCTGCTGATTTTTCAGTTTTCAGCGCCCCGTCAAGCGCACCTTCGATGACGGTCAAATACTGCTCTGGGCAGAGTTTCAGTTTGTGGCTGATACGCTGCCTCTGTGCGCTTTCCTCCCGCATAATCTCTGGATTGAAGTACCGTTCCACGGGAAGTCCGCACACTTTGATAAGCTGTATGATAACCGGCAGACTGGGAATCGTAGCATCGTTCTCGATATTTGCGAGATACCTAGAGTCGATGTTGATGATCTCCGCCAATGTCTTACGCGACAGATGCTTTGCACTCCGTGCGGCTTTTACATCGGCACCGAAAGTTTCAAAACCGGGGCAATCTTTGATGTTCGCCATATAGCATCACCCAGATACATTGTATATTTCATACTTTCTCCTTGGAATGTTACTATATGCGCTATATCTACATTTTATTATTCGCATTTATCCCTTGCTTTGTTCGAGCAGCAGAACTATAATGTACTTTGTGGAGGTGCGTTATGGATTATATGACCTTGAAAGAAGCAAGTGAAAAATGGGGCGTAACATCTCGACGGATAAATTACTATTGCGCCGCTGGGCGTATTCCTGGGGCCATAAAGATGGCAACGATCTGGTTAATACCTAAAGATGCAGAAAAACCTATTGATAGAAGAACAAAGCAAGGGAAGGCACTAAAACATGAAACCATATAAAATACTGATTATTGAGGACGATCCTGTCATACAAGGTGAAATGGAAACCCTTTTGCGAGGCAATGGATATACTGCTGTTTCAGTAAAGGATTTTTCAAAGGTCACCGACACTTTCAAAGCAGAAGAACCTCACCTCATATTACTGGATATTAAATTGCCCAATGAGAGCGGCTTTTCTATCTGCTCTAAAATCCGCAGCATTTCTAATGTTCCAATTATTTTTGTGACAAGCTGCAATACCGATATGGACGAGCTGAACAGCATCATGCTTGGCGGTGATGCCTTTATCACAAAACCATACAATACAGCAATTTTACTTGCCAAAATTGCAGCCCTCTTGCGGCGTGTGTACGCTTCTGAACAATCCGAGATATTGACATGGAATGATGCAACGCTACACCTGGAAAGCAGCATGATTAAATATAAAGGTCAGAAAGCAGAATTGACAAAAAACGAATTGAAAATTCTTTACTATCTCTTTAAGAGTGCCGGTAAAATTTGTTCCAGAAATGATATGGTAGATTTTCTTTGGGATAATCAACTCTACATTGATGACAATGCCCTCAGTGTCAATATCACTCGCATTCGGAATAAATTGGATTACATTGGCCTGCACGACTTCATTAAAACAAAACACAGGCAGGGATATACACTATGAGCGGCAAACAATATCTGAAAAATCAACTGCCCGTGCTCCTGCTGAACCTTTTGGGGGTATTGGCACTTGCACTATTTTTGATCGCCACCGGGACCTCCCGCCAAGCCATTTCCTTTATCGCTTTGGTCTGGATTGTGGTTGTAGTTTGCTATCTGACGGTCTCTTTTTTCATACAAAAAAGACATTGTGAAACGCTGTTGGTAATGGCCGAGCAGTTGGGGGAAAAATATCTGATGCCCGAAGTGATGGCCATGCCGGAAAGAGCCGATGAACAGGTCTTTTATCAGATTTTGAAAATGGCCGAGAAGTCTATGCTGGAAAAGATCGGTCAAGTTCAGAGAGAACGGCAAGAATACAAGGAATATATCGAGCAATGGATCCATGAGGTCAAAACTCCGATTACTGCCATGAAGCTGATCTGTGAAAATAATCGTTCAGAGTTTACCAGAGAGCTACTGGTAGAGGTGGAAAATATAAACCGCTTTACAGAGCAAGCCCTTTACTATGCCCGAAGTGAGCATACGGAAAAAGATTATACCGTCCGTGAGATACGGCTTAGCGATGTGATCCATGATGCAATCGCAGACAGTAAATACCTCCTACGCAAAAACCGTGTGGCGGTTGAGGTAGAGGATGACGGAAAAATCGCCTATATGGATGATAAGTGGATACGATTCATTCTGAATCAAATTATCAGCAATGCGGTAAAGTATCGGACGGAGCAACCATCGTTGCGCTTTTCTACGGCGCAGAAACATAATCAGGTGATTTTATCTGTAGAAGATAATGGAATTGGAATCCCACAGAGCGATTTGCCCCGCGTTTTCGAGAAGGGATTTACCGGACAGAATGGCCGAACCGTTCATAGTTCCACCGGGATTGGCCTGTACCTTTGTAAACGGCTCTGCGATAAACTGGGGATTGGATTGTCAGTCTGTTCCCAGGGCAAAGGGACAAGTGTTTCTCTTATCTTCCCGATCAACGACTTTGTTGTTGGAGTGCAGGGCTGACACGCTCTGCACTTCTTTCGTTTTTGTAAGAAGTGCGTAAGAAAACTTGATACAAACAACTCTGCGCACCCTCTACAATAGAGGCATGGATGATTCATGGAGGTAAGACAATGCAACCCATTTTAAAATTAGAACATATTCAGAAATACTACGGCAATGAGGGAAATATCACAAAAGCGATCCGGGATATTAGCTTTTCGGTGGAAGCTGGTGAGTTTCTGGGCATTATGGGCGCTTCCGGCTCTGGAAAGACGACTTTGCTCAACTGTATTTCCACGATTGACACCGTGAGCGCAGGACACATCTATTTGGGAGGAACGGATGTTACGGAGATACAGCCCAAGGCCATTGCCCGGTTTCGCAGGGAGAATCTTGGCTTTGTGTTTCAAGACTTTAATCTGCTGGATATACGGATGTACTCTATGTATTTCCAGATAGTATCTGTGAAAACCTACTCCCGGTGATTCGGAACCGTTATATCATGACGACGGAAAGCATTTCCTATGAAAATGCCCGTGCCTTAGAACAGGCTTTTTCAGCCGAGTATCCAGAAATAACTGATACCGGCGTCAGTTATGCCATTCGCTTGAATACCCTACAAGTCAATACCACAAAAGCAAGTAATTTTGTTTTACAGGCATCTATGCTCTATGCAGCTGTTGTGCTGATGGTGATTTGTCTTACGGTGTTAGGAAGTGATATACCCTGTGTCTGAGCCTTTGCTGTTTCGCGCATAGACTGTCAGCGTTACGCGGTAGCTGACACCGGGTGTTCCTTGAAAGTAGGTTGTTCCAACATAATCCCATGTATTGTAATCATAACGGGAACATTGTCAAGGCTGTCGATGCCGAAGGAAATGCCACTACTTATGTCTATGATGCGCTGGACCGCCTTACCAGTTATACCAATGCTGAAGGATGTACCTTCTCCTTCAAGTATGATAACGAGGGAAATACGGTTGCCTCTACTGACGGTAACGGCAATACCACCCGCTATACCTACGATGGACTGAACCGAGCAGTCTCCAGCACCAATGCCGAAGGCAATACCGCGTACAATACCTATGACGCAGATGGCCGTATGGTAAAGTCCGTGAATGAAGAGGGTGCGGAGACCGCCTATGCCTATGACGCGGATGGCCGCCTGATTTCCATGACGGATGCTCTGGGTAATGTTACCAGCTTTGAGTACGACAGCAGGGATCGGGTCATCAAGGTCACCGATGCCAAGGGCAACGCGACCACATTCACCTATGACCTGGCTGGCAATGTCAAGAGCGAGACCAATGCCAAGGGCGTTGTTAGCAGCTATGTCTATGATGCCAACGGCAACCTCACCTCTATGACGGACGCCGCAGGCACCGTGACTTATACCTATGATGCACTGAACCGTGTTACCAGCGTGAAAGACCGCCGCGGCAACACGCAGTTCTTCACCTATGATGCGACGGAACGGATCGTACAGGTCAAGGACCGCAATGGCAATGCTACCCAGTATGTCTATGACGGCAATGGAAATATTGTAAAGACCATCGATGCGCTGGGCACGGAGTCCGTATTTACCTACAATAAGAATGACCAGCTCATTTCCACCGACCTCCACCGTGTGGATGCTCTCAACGGCGTGGACTCTCACGAAATCACGCTGTATGAGTATGATGGTCGGAACCTCGTTACCCGCGAAGTCAATGCCCTGGGTGACAACACCATCTATGTCTACGATGGGAATGGAAACATGGTCTCCAAGACCGACGCGGATGGCTATGTGACCCAGTATTCCTACACTGCCCTTGATTTGGTGCAGAAAATCAACTACAATGGGGCAAAGGAGGTCTCCTACCAGTATAACAAGGTCGGCGAACTGGTGCAGATGGATGACTGGACTGGCACCAACACCTTCGAGTTGGACCTCCTTGGCCGCCTCCAGAAGATGACCGACCACAAGGGCAATACGGTTTCCTACGCCTATGACGCCGTGGGCAACCAGACTAACATTACCTATCCGGACGGTAGCAAGGTCAGCAATTTCTATGATGCTGTTTATAACCTTACCAGCGTGATTGATGCGGAAAAGGGCACCTACGTCTATGTCTATGATGATGCTAACCGCCCTGCCAAGCTGACCTATCCCAACGGCTGGGTCGAACAGTACACCTACGATGCCGAGGGCAACCTTCTCAAGACGGTAGACACTGATCCCTTCCAGCTCTACAACAAAACGCCCAAGGTCAAGTATGAGTACACCTATGACGCCGAGGGCAATGTACTGACAGAGTTCCAGCGGGACAGCGACGCCACGGAAAATCTCAAGAGCCGCACAGCCTTTACCTATGATGCGCTGAACCGGCTCACCGGCAGCACCCGCAGGCTGGAGGTCTATCCCTACGATACCCTCGCTTATAGCTACACTTACGATACGCTGGGCAATCTGCTGAAGCAGAGCGGTCCGACCAAGGGTGAAGAGGATACTTACCAGTACAACGACCTCAACCAGATGGTGAGCAAGCATGTGTGCGGTTATGAGCAGAAGCTCACCCGCATCTATGACTACGGCTATACCTACGATGAGCGCGGCAATCTGGTAAAGGAAGAAGAGATTTGCTCTCCCACGACCACCGGACCCAAGAACATCACCATTGCAACCTACCTCTATGACGAGACGAACCGCATGGTGCAGGGTACCAACAAGTCCGGCGAGGTCAGCGCATACACCTTTAACGGTCTCGGTGTGCGCGTGGGTACGGAGCAGATCCTGCAGGACAACAGCCACGGCTACACGGACTTCCACTGCCAGACGCCCAGCGTGGAAACGGGCATTGAAAAGCCGGAAGTCGTCAAGACGGATTATGTCATTGACTATACCCACTTGGACACTGACCAGCGTGTGTTGGTGAAATCCGAGCAGGACGGCTATGACTTCCGCTATACCTACGGTCTCGATAAGGTGAAGGTCTATACCACCGGCGAAGGCAGCGATTGGTGGGGACAGAGCATCCACAAGTGCGTGAATGCTGCTTATGTCCACATGGATCGCCTTGGCAGCGTGGTGAACCTCTCCGATGAGCATGGTCGTGTGACCGCACGGGCAGACTACACCGATTGGGGCGAGGTCCGCAAGTACACGGACATCACCGTGGACGGTGGTTTCCGCAGACTGCTGCCGGAGATCACCTACGCCACCCACGAGTATGACGATGTCCTGAATCAGTTCTACGCCAAGGCCAGAATGTATGATGCGGTGAACAAGCGGTTTGATGCAGTGGACTTGATTGCAGGAACAGTTGCGAATCCCATTAGTTTGGTGCAGTATCTGTATGTTGTGGACAACCCCATAAAACAGATTGATCCGTTAGGGCTTATTTGGATTAAATACGAGAACATTGTATCTAAACGTAATAACGGTGAGGATGCATCGCATAGCTATTCAACTGAGCTGAAGAAGATGCAACAGATGCTTAACTACATGGGATATTCAAATATTCCCAATGGAGATATGGGGGTAGACTATGGAGGTCTCACTGCTGCTGCGGTGAATTTGTTCCAACTCAATTACCAGATTAAACCGACAAGCTTCGTTAACAATACGACCTATCTGACGGTTGCCAATGTCTATGTTAACAAAAGGTATTCTAACAAAGAAAGTCAAAAGGCTTTTTACGATCTGTATGTGCGGCAACTGATGAAACGTGATGGAATTACGAATAAAGACTACTATCGCAAATATGTTTGTGTTGTTCCTCAAGGTTTCTCACAATCTGTATTGGACAATCTTCCTGCTGGAGTGTCAACCAAGAAAGTCAATGGTATTTGGTATTTCGACTATACCGATGCTATGAACAAAGTCCTTACTGAAAACGAAAAGGTAGTGCTTGAACACCAAATCCCACTATACGAAGATTATGTTGCTGAAGTAGGTAAAAATCTCACATGGTTTGGACGCTTAGTTTATAATTATAACTCTGCGTATCAAGCCAAGCGAATCAATGAACTTTTGTGGTTTGCAAGCATGGTAAAACCTAATGCTGAATGGGACATCAAAGTTGAAGAACGATGGGAAGCTATTTTTGGAGATGGAAGTTTCTATGGAAATCAGTTCCGATTCGTTTTTGATGATTCGGTCGTCACACCCGAGATGATGGGCAATATTACATATGGCTATTGGGGGAAGGCTCTTGGTGTCTCCGATGAAATGCTATATTTAGGCGGCGGAGTGGCGAATGCGGGAATTGAAATCTGGAAACTCTTGGACGAGTACTACGGTGAGAGCGAGGAAGATCATCTGTCAGTGAAGTGGGGTATCGAATACTATAATGCAACGCACTAAATTGATTGTCTACCCAATTCTGGCGACTATTCTGCTTATTCTTGTCTTTCAATTTGTAGAAAACAAAAGCCGCAATATTTCGGTGGAAGAGTACTTTTATCAGAACAGTGATGAGTTTGCTGATATCGTGGATGTTTTGCGCCAAAACAAGGTTGAAGGGTTCCCTTTGTATTTAACATCCGAAGACGATATCCAAACACTTTTTGGGGATGCAAATCAAGATGTTAGTGCAGAAGCAATACGCTCTGTATTTAAAAAGACTGATTGCAATGCCATCTATGCCTCAACAACCCGTTCTGGAAATTTCTATTGCCGTTTTGCGTGCCGAGGACATGATGCAGTAAACGGAATTGCATTTGTTGGAGATAATAGGTATCCCGATACAATCAATTCAATTTTTTCTGGTTCGCTTGTATCGGAATGCACTTTTATTGATGATGAATGGGTGCGTTTTGAGTATTATACCGCTGAAGGTGAGAAAAAGATAACGGGATGAATAGTATGGGAGGGTGCAGAAATTGCACCCTCCCATACTATTTGCCGAAACGCTAATTTCATGCCACCGGCACCGTGACCTATACCTATGATGCCCTGAATCGGGTTACCAGCGTGAAAGACCGCCGTGGCAATACGCAGTTCTTCACCTATGATGCCACAGACCGCATCGTGCAGGTCAAGGACCGCAACGGCAATGCCACCCGGTATGTCTATGACGGCAATGGAAATATTGTAAAGACCATCGATGCACTGGGCACGGAGTCCGTATTTACCTACAATAAAAATGACCAGCTCATTTCCACCGACCTCCACCGCGTGGATGCCCTCAATGGCGTGGACTCCCACGAGATCACGCTGTATGAGTACGATGGTCGGAATCTGGTCACGAAGGAGATCAACGCGCTTGGCGACAGTACCGTTTATGTCTACGACGGCAACGGCAATCTGGTCTCCAAGACCGACGCGGACGGTTATGTGACCCGGTATTCCTACACCGCCCTTGATTTGGTGAAGAAAATCAACTACAATGGGGCAAAGGAGGTCTCCTACCAGTATAACAAGGTCGGCGAACTGGTGCAGATGGATGACTGGACTGGCACCAACACCTTCGAGTTGGACCTCCTTGGCCGCCTCCAGAAGATGACCGACCACAAGGGCAATACGGTTTCCTACGCCTATGACGCCGTGGGCAATCAGACCGGCATTACCTATCCGGACGGCAGTAAGACCCGCAGCTTCTACGATGCGGTGTATAACCTTACCAGCGTCATTGACGCGGATGACGGCACCTATGCCTATGTCTACGATGATGCCAACCGCCCTGTCAAGCTGACCTATCCCAACGGCTGGATCGAGCAGTATACCTATGACGCGGAGGGCAACCTCCTCAAGACGGTGGACACCGATCCCTTCCAGCTCTACAACAAGACGCCCAAGGTCAAGTATGAGTACACCTACGACGCCGAGGGCAATGCACTGACGGAGTTCCAGCGGGACAGCGACGCCACGGAAAACCTCAAAAGCCGTACCACCTTTACCTATGACGCGCTGAACCGGCTCACCGGCAGCACCCGCAAACTGGAGGTCTATCCCTACGATACCCTTGCTTATAGCTACAGCTATGACACGCTGGGCAACCTGCTGAAGCAGAGCGGTCCCACCAAGGGCGAAGAGGATACCTACCAGTACAACGACCTCAACCAGATGGTGAGCAAGCATGTGTGCGGCTATGAGCAGAAGATCACCCGCATCTATGACTACGGCTATACCTACGACAAGCGCGGCAATCTGGTGAAGGAAGAAGAGATTTGTTCGCCTACCACCACCGGACCCAAGAATATCACCGTTGCGACCTATCTCTACGACGAGACGAACCGCATGGTGCAGGGCACCAACAAGACCGGCGAGGTCAGCGCATACACCTTCAACGGTCTCGGCGTGCGGGTCGGCACAGAGCTGATTTTGGAGGACAACAGCCACGGCTACACGGACTTCCACTGCCAGACGCCCAGCGTGGAGACCGGCATTGAAAAGCCGGAAGTGGTCAAGACGGATTATGTCATTGACTATACCCGCCTTGGCATCGACCAGCGGGTGCTGGTGAAGTCCGAGCAGGACGGCTATGACTTCTTCTACACCTACGGTTTGGACAAGCTGCAGGTCATGACGATTGGCGAAGGCAGCAACTGGTGGGGGCAGAGCATCAAGAAATGCGTTAATATGGCCTACGTCCACACCGACCGCCTTGGCAGCGTGGTGAATCTCTCCGATCAATACGGCCGTGTGACCGCAAGAGTGGATTACACCGATTGGGGCGAGGTCCGCAAGTACACGGACATCACCGTGGACGGTGGTTTCCGCAGACTGCTGCCGGAGATCACCTACGCCACCCACGAGTATGACGATGTCCTGAATCAGTTCTACGCCAAGGCCAGAATGTATGATGCGGTGAACAAGCGGTTTGATGCGGTTGACCCGGTGAAGGGGCTTGTGACTCAGCCGGTCAGTCTGGTGCAGTATGTCTATGTATTCGATAATCCTGTCAGCTATATCGACCCTGACGGTGAATTTGGCTTGCTGGCAGGTACGATCATCGCTACCGCAGCTTCGGCTGTTATTTCCGGCGCCACCGCAGCTTATCAGTCCTATAAAACGGAAGGCAAGGTAAACTGGAAGCAAGTCGGAAAGGCTGCTGTCGGCGGCGCAGCAGCCGCAGTCAGCGTAGGTATTGCCGTTGCAACCGGCGGTACAGCGTTGGGCGTTGGCGTAATGGCGGCCGGTGCAATTGCCGGAACCAGAACGGCGCTGCACGGCGGGAATGCGGCTGATATAGCGTCCTCCATGGGCAAAGCCAGCGCAGGAGCGGCAGTTGGCGGCAAGGCCCTCTCTGCGGCATCTGCAACGGTGAAGTTTGTGGCGGGCGTTGCCGGAACTGCTGCGGGTACTGCTGCAACTGTAAAGACAACGCAGACTGCTGCAAAGACGATTCGGGATAAGAACGCCACCACGCAGGAAAAGGCTGCTGCTGTTTTCGATGCTGCTTTGAGCGCAGCGGGCACGATTGGATCTGCAGCTCTTGCGGTTAAGAGTTTCCCCGCGGTTAAGCATGAGATTGGCTATTACATGGCCAAGTATCAGTGCAAAGCCCAAAATTCTACATCAGTACAACCTGCACAAAATGCACCAACTACTCAGAGACCCAATTGGCGTCAATCGGAAATTGAGGCGGCAGCCGATTATCCGGACTATGAGCCGCAGAAATCGTTCTTGAATGGAGAAGATGCTAAGTACGGAACGAAGGGGAGCGTAAGACCCGACTACTATAAGGTGGGGCATAGTGTAGATATAAAGAATTATAACCTCGAAAGTAGTAGTGGAAGAAGGAATTTGGTTAGAAATATTGTAAAACAATATGAACAACGGTTGATACATTTGCCGGAGGGATCAAAACAGTCTGTGCAGATTGATCTTAGAGGACAAAATGTCTCTGATGAAGTGCTGACTAAGCTGTATACTGAAATTACACAAAAAACAAATGGAGGAGTAAGCATTTCCTTCAAAGTGAAATAAGCGGTGTTGTAGATTATACGGGGCTGTTGAAGAAGTATAGTCCTATGTAGGTTGAGGTCAGCGGCGGGGAACTCAACAACATGATTGAGTTCCCCGTTGCCCCATATATATGATTTTGGAGGAATGCGGTATGGTTGGGTTTAAGGTGAAATTTTACTGGTATCAAATTGGAAGCGGTGACTTCTTACACGCGTTCTTTTCGACCGTAGCATATAATTTGGAAAATATGAAATGGGGAAGTCGCTTCCCCGTGATTATGAAAGAGCTGTATCAAGGCCACCTACCAAAAGAGCATGTAGATGCTGCGATAGGTGAACTTGCTGTCATAAGCGCAGAACTTAGAGACTTATCTCCTGATCATGTCATATGGGATATAGAAGATTTATCCAAGCAGCCACCGTGGGGAAATGATATAAGTGAAGATATCACGGACCTATCAAATTATTTTGTGACAAGCGACGGAGAAGATTTCCTCACCATTTTATTGCATGCGCTCGAGAAGGCTAAAGATGTAAATGAAGATGTAAACATCGAGTCTATGTAACTGGGCAACCTGCTGAAGCAGAGCGGTCCCACCAAGGGCGAAGAGGATACCTACCAGTACAACGACCTCAACCAGATGGTGAGCAAGCCTAGAGACGCAACTGAAATCCTATTCCGGCAGAATGGTATTACCGGAATAAAACTCGTCTACAGCACGGGCAATTAAGGAGTGGAAAATGAAGCATTGCATGTTGTTATGGAAAAAGCCTTCAGCCAAGCCCCTTCAAACACAAATTGATTGTGCATTTGATGTGTTTTCAGTAATTAGGGATTTGCGTGAAGAGTACTCGCCTCATTTTTATAAGGCTAACAAGAAAAAAACATCTCAGCCGATTGCGTGGTCTGCGGATGCTTTTATGGAAGCCCTTAAAAAAAATCCAGTTAATAAAGGCAACCAACTGTTAGGAGAATTAGGGTATTCCATATCCATGTATTCTTCTCAAGCAGAAAGTGAATCCCTTAGCTTTTGCGCAACGATTGGCAATCAATCCTCTCAGTTTTATGATACCATTATCATCAATTTTCCCGATGGATTTTTTGATGAATTTGAACATGTAACAGTGTTCGCCGATGTTTTCAAGCAATGCACTCGGATTTTTCAGCCATATTGGGGGTGTATTGCTGATACAGCCTTTTTTCAAAAAGGCCAGGGCTTACTGCCCACTTGTATGCCATCGTCGGTGCATTGGATTAACTTTTGGTCTGATCCAATTTTTGATGGAATTGGACGAAAGCGAATCATGAATGTTTTCAGTCAGTATGATATTGTAATCGAAAATGGAGTGTTCATGATACAAACTAAACCCACTCTTTGTCCGTGCAGAACCGCTTTGCTTAACGCTGCCTTAGGCATTTCTTCCACACAATTCGACAGCGTCAAATAATAGGCCAGATTGAAACGCCCGTAAGCGTAAAACGCCGCCACTGGGGATAGCGCCGGGCAATCAGAGAATCCCTGCGTAATGAAGAAGAGGGTGTGGCCCTGCCACGCCCTCTTCTCCGAAATTTGTTAAGGCAAGCAAGTCTTCTCTTCAGCCTTAGTTTATCTGTCTGCGAAGTGGGGTATCGAATACTATAATGCGACGCACTCAACGTTACTTGCCCCCAGCATAATAGGAGGAACCGTCCATGCAAAGCGTAAATGAATTATGTGAGAAAGGAAATTCACTTTCGGAAGTTGGAATGTATCAGGAAGCGTTGTCTTGTTTTAAGCATGCTCTGGAGAAAACTCCTGAAACCTATGATTATGAAGATGAACGCGTCTGGATCCTTGTTGCTATCGGGGATACATTATTTCAGCTTCAACAGTATTCAAATGCTATAGAATACCTGAGACGCGCATATTTTTATGATCCGGGAAACCCGTTTATAAATTTACGCTTGGGGCAATGCGAGCTTGAGTCTGATTGTATCCTTGATGCAAAAGAACATCTGCTAAAGGCGTATATGGCGGAAGGCTCAACAATATTTGAGGGAGAAAACCTTAAATATTTGCAGGCAATAAAGAGACTCATTAGACACTGAGGAAGGTGATATCATGGCGTATGTTCAAGGCAGCTTGGGAGAAAAAATATCGAAGACTATGGATGATGCCGCTGCGCTGTTTAAGCAAGGCGACTATCAGCAGTCAATCGATATGTTTGCGCGTGCGTGGGATTTGCTCCCTGACAGCAAATATTCTTATGATGAGAGCTACCTGATTGTGTGGCGCATTTTGATTGTAGCGCTCAAGGCAAACGACACTGCGGTTATGAAGCGTTGGGTCAAACACATTTTCTTGGCTGATCCAGAACGTGCGGATTGCGGAGAACGAGAGATGTGGGGAGCGCGGGTCGCTATGGCTTGTGGTGACAAAGAAAAGGCATTTCAGTATATTGATGTTGCCATGGAAAAATCTCATGGGCGATGTTTTGAAAGAAGCGATACTGCCATTAAAGAAGCATACTTGAACGCCAGATAAAATGGAGCAAAAGGGGTATCAGCGTATTGAGCTGATACCCCTTTTGGCCTTGATACGGGATCACAACGGCGACAGCACCGTTTATGTCTACGACGGCAACGGCAATCTGGTCTCCAATTTGCGCAAGTTATTGTACATTATCCTATCTTTTATCTTTTTCTATTATTCAGCGCACATTAAATAACAGAGCGACGCCATATAAGACGCCGCTCTGTTATTTATAATGGATGGCTATTTTGCGATAACTTTCCAAAACTCAGGGGGATCATCAAAACCGTAAATCACGATGAGGAAAGAGTCTTTGTCTGGGAAAATCTTATAAAATTCTCCATGAATCAGTGTATCACCTAACCGAATCTCTTCCAGAGGCTCCTTTATACTGTACATTTTAAAAATTGAGGCAGAAAATCCACACAATTGATTACTATCGTTTGTAGTGATGGAATATAACGGAGCACTAAGAGAGCGTTTCTTTATAGACTTTCCTGTTTCCAAATCAAATGATTCGATATAAGGATTTTGTCGATCTTCTTCGCTTGTTTTGGCAGCAACAGAAACAAATAATGTGTCGTCTGTTAAAGAAAAACCGTGAATTTTTTCATTCTGGGGCAAGGATACTTTGGTGGTGCTTAAATCATCGAGGTCATTTCCTATATAAAATGTGACAGAAGATTTTTCACCAACCGCATAGACATAATGGTCATTTGATACCGAGAAATCATCTGATATATAGTCACAATCAGAGGCTTCAAAGGTAAGAACTGGAGCGACATCGAACTTGGAGTCAATTCTACTTATTCCAAAGGTGTTGTTCTTGTAATTGAAAAAGCTAAAAAGGAGACAGTCTTGATAGCGATGGAGTACAGGGCCTGTTGAAAACGGAGTAAACTCACCATGATATATGACTGTTTTTCCGCTACTATCGATAAATATAATTGATGAGTCCATCTGATTCGTTCCCACGCTAAAGAAAGGATACACTACGCCACCAAATGCTTGAATTGCACTTGGGCAAATGCCGAATTCCTGAATTGGATATCGGTTAATTATGGATTGTGTTTGGATATTCAATACAACGAATTCTTCATAAAATACTGTAGTCGCCTGATCAGTTATATCATTGCTGTTTTGCTTTGAGGAGTCTGAAATAAGAATTAAGACATTACCCTCAAAGTAATCACAAACGATATAAGACTGATCCTGCTGCAGAGATAGCATGGAGGTGATATTTATTTCTTCAGCATCTGCAGAAGCACTATCTTTCTCATAGCTATTGTTTGGAGGAATGTTATCCTCCGTAACAGGCCCTTGTGTACAACTACACAAGAACAACAACATACAGCAAATGAGTAAAAATTTCTTCATTACTATCCTCCAATCGAATCCACAATCGCCTTCACCTCGTCTATTTGAAGATTTCCAGAAATCGTTTCGACAAAAAGTCCATCAGACCATACTGCGGTTATAGCATCTAAATTTGACATGATATAAAATGTTCTTGACCCGCTGACATATTGTTCAACCAGGGCATCGTCCTTTTCAAAGATGTGTGTATTCAAATAGGATGTTGACCGGTAGCGGGTGATGTTTAGATTGAAAAAAAGCTTATCTCCATCGCTGAAAAAGATGTGTACTGTATCACTTAATTTATCACTTAGAATTTTGGGGTCAGATGCCTCAATACCTACTGGATACCATGTTGGGGCTAATTCTTCCGGTATTTCGCAGTCTTTCAATGCACCTTTAATCACATTGCAGGTTTCAACATTTTCGAGATTTGGCGCTGTCGTTTCCTGGTTCTGTGGGATACTGTGGGGGAAAGATACAAAGTGAAATGTTTCATCCGTCCACCGTCCAATCGCACCAAATACATCTATGCCCGCAGCCTGAGCGCCAATCAGCATTGCAAACATAAAAATCACCGTGGCGGCGATAGTGCCTAACACCCTTATCCAGGGACGCTTCGGGATAAAGCCGACCATAGTAACGGCATCTGTCACGCTCTCTGCGGTCTCCTCGGGATAGAGCGTTACGCCATTCATCTCAGGGATATTGTAGTATGTCTGAAATTCCTCCAACGCCTTGTCCACATCGGAGAGACGACCAGTGGGAATGGCCTTCTCCCGTTGCTCTATCACCTCCAGAATATGCAAAACAACCTCATCATCGTCATCATCCGGCGATTTAATATCCGCACACAGAAGTTCCTCCAGAGCTTCTGTGCTCAGCCGATCTAAGTGGGCATATGTATTTTTCTTGTTTTCTGTGTGCCCATTCATCTCCCAAGCCCCCTTTCTATTTATTTATGTACGCCGCTTGAAAAACGGACATCATTTTCCTATTTCTTTTTCTTTTTATGGTCAGGAAATTCTTCCGATAGTTTATGTCTGATGCGCTGCATCCGTTTTTGACAGGCCCATAGGCTGATACCTAATTCCTGTGCGACATCAGAATAGCAGGCGCGCTCTATGGCTATCCGCTTCAGCATGGTTATTTCCGTTGGTGTAAGTGTCTGTCGGATCGTTTCTTCCACGGACGCTCGTTGCTGCTTGTCCTCTTGCTCTATTATCGCATCTTCTACAGAGCCTGCGGAGGATACTGCTGGTGTTTCCGGGGCATCCAGAGAGAGATACCGCTTCAAATACCGTTGACGGGTCCTCTGCTCGTTCCGTATTTTATTCTTTGCTGTCCGCTTTAACCATCGGATCGGTTCATCTGCTTTCATGAGGGTATCAATCTTTTCAACAGCTGTGTGGAATGTATCCTGCGCAATTTCCTCCGCACGGTGAGGATCAGAAATATGAGCCATGGCATAGAGCTTAATTTGGTTGAAATACTCTCGGTAGAGCACAGTGAAAAATTCTTCTTGGTCGGGGCGCATCTTCGATCACCTCTTTTTTTGCCTGTGGCCTGTTGGCATCCCAGCCCTTGTCTAAAATCTCAGCACATGGGCATGGCATACAAGTGCCGAGATATGCGTATACTAACCTCTTTTCGGCTATTCTACCATACACAGACACCATGATGAAACTATTATTTGAAAATTTTAGCAAATCCTGTCCGCTTTTCAAGATAGCGTACATATATGTATAGATCAAAAGACGGAAGATCTATATTACTGACCTTTGTTAGACGAAAGGATGGATGTTATTATGAAAAAGGCAACACTGTGCTTACTGCTGGGTGGGATTCTGGCCATTTTACTACTGAGTGCTTGCACTTCCGCAGAGAGTGGGAATTCTGACTCAATTATAGAAAAATCTCCTAGTATGGGCACCGACGAGGATAACCAGGAAGCATCGGAAGTAACAATCCTTTCTGTAGATCAGCCGGCCTTGAGCCTCTCCATTCCCAAAGCGTGGGAGGACATTGCAATTATTAAGCGACAGACTGACATCCAACAGTCCGCAGAAGCGAAGGACGGTACACTACTCTTTCAGCTCTATGAAAAAACAGCCTATACCACGGACGAGGCAATGGGCAACGTATGGAGCCTGGTTGCCTTTACTAAGGATGCCTTCAAGGAAAAATTTGGCGATGCGGATCTCGCCACGGTCATCGGGGTGGAGAGCTATGTACTTGGAAGTGATAGTGACTATATTTACCTGCTCGTAAGACCATCCGATGTACAGTTTCTTGAAAATGATGATACATCACTAAAACAGTACAAACAGCTTCAGCAGGAGTCCCAGGTAGTTCTTGCAGGCTTTCTGAAGGACAATAGCATTACCGTAAATGAAGACTGCCCCAACAGTTCTTGTTACAAAGTGGCTCATGGCGCAAACAAGTAGTGTTCAGAGTATAGTCGCACGAGGTTGGCTTAAAGGCCTTTATTTCGGCATCTGAGTTCTATGTGCCAAGCAAAATATGGTACAGACACTCTGAATCGATAAGGATTTATCGACTAGCCCGGTTATTGGACAAACAATTATGGTAGATTTCTTTACTATATATGGTTCTTCTTCCGGGTCTCTCTAACTTGTTAAATAAGTTCGTCCCGTAAACAGGATTATCCTGGTGCTGGATGCGAAAAATTATTTCGTTCCTTATCTATCGTATGCTTGCGTACTAGCTTTACCAAAAAGGGGCTCCGCTTTCTATTAGGGATGAGCAAAACTCTGATTTGTTCGCAGTGACATACAATATATAGATGCTGCAACAATTTGTAACTCAATATATTGCTTCACGATTTTGCAAAACTTGCGTTTTGCTCATCTCTGCTTTCTATATCAATGGAGTGATTTTCGGTTTTAGCCATGGTCGAAAATCATACTTTTCTCATAAAAAAACATTGAAAAACGGGCTACATATAATATACTAAACTTACCGTAGTAGATTGATTATACGGCATAATTCAAAGGAATGGAGGAATCGATATGTACGGTACGCAGTTCATGTGTCATACCAGAGGCCGACAGGGTCAAAAATATTCGTCCCTTCAATTCTGGAGAGGACGAATTAAAATCGCAAGTGTGGGCGCATGAACATCGGCTTTATGTAGGATGTTCATGCGCTTTTTGCTGTTTAAAGGAGAGGAAGATAGCATATGGAAAAAAGGAAAATCGTTTTTTATCTTACCATTGGAATGATTTTGATTCTCCATCTGACTGCATGTACTAACAAATCAAGTGAGTTGCCGGCTCCTGATTCGACTGTTTTTGGATATGAGGGAGAAACAAAAATCATATTTGATGGAGTGTGCGCGAAATATAATGATAAAAAAGAAAAGAATCAAGTGTTTTTGCCAATTGTGCAGGTTTTAGGGACATATGAAGAGGGAAACATTACAAAGATCGTTTCCTGTGTGTCATTAACAGAAATGAGTCTCGAAGAAGGAAACTTAACAATAGCAGGAACAAATATTTTTCCGATGGTTACAGAAATAAAATATGAAAATGAAGAGTATGAGATAATAAATCTGAATTCAGCAGAAACTGTTCTCGCAAATGGTTCAGCCTCATTCCCTGAGGTATTTCTTTTAATATGTGGTCCGCTTGAAGATGTGAAACAAGACATAGAAAACGGGACATTTGCATTACCAGAAATGGAAAAGGAAAAAAGCCGTGAAAGGGAATATATCGAGTGGTCAAACGTAAATGTATCTACTGTGAATGGTGATATCAATTATGATGAGTATTTTCGGCTTGCGGATTAAGGAGTGTTAAAGCCGACCTGATTTGACGAAAAAAGCCAGGCTGTTTTGTCGGATAGCCGGAGTGTTTTGGCTGCATGGCCGAGTTGTTTTGTCATTTTATCGGCTGTTTGATGTGGCAAGCCACATTTCGTCATTTATAAAGGAACAAAACATTAGATTTTTCGTCTATTATCGTGTAAGATATAATAGAACTTGTGTCTATAACGAAAAACGAGGTGGTGTAGTATATGAAAGCACAGTCCAAAACGATAGGAATGGCTATTGGCGTTGTTTTAATAATTGCTATATTTACTGGGGTGGTGTTGAGCAGCCGGGGTCAAGCTATTTCAAGTGAAATTTCGGGAAATTCGGAGGGAGGTGCCGCATTGTCTCTCGCAAACACGGAGGATACAGAAATTATAATAAATGAACTCGCCTCGGAAATTCCCGAAACAGGCTTCTTTGCTTTGGGCCCCGACAACTACCATGAATACACAAAAGAAGAGCTTTTTGATTACTATGGGATTGAATTTGATATTTCAAGTGTTTTCCCCGACATGATTGAGGAGAACACCGGGTCTTATGGCATCTTCAAGTTCAGCGATGGAAGCGATATGCAGGGGCATAATTTCATATGGGCCAACCCTATCGGTAATGAGAAAGTAAGTATAGAAATAATCAAAGACGGAGCACCAAAGTCGGACAATACCCAAGTAACTAACGATAGTGCGCCATTGGCCTCTACAATTTCGGGAGAAAATGTAAATATATTCCGCTTTGACAGTGACGAGCAAAGTGGATATTATGCTGAGTTCGTCCACAAAAGTCTCGGGTTTACAGTCTATGGGTACAACTTCGATAAAGATGATTTTGTCAGGATTCTATCCTACTTAATTTCTTGTTAATGTGTTGCAAACTTTGCGGAATTTGTGATATAATTACTGAACAAATTATACAAGGAGGCTCGTAAAGATGAAAATCGGAAAGAAGTTCCTCTCGTTACTGATGGGAGTTGCGGTGCTTTTGGTTTCGAGTCTGCCCGCATTTGCAGCGGAGGTTGAGACAACAGACTGTGCTTCTGTCTCTTACGACTATGTTACCGAATTTGATGATGGTGGCAAAGACTATGTTTATATCATCGACGGCGTCAAGAACCATTATCTCGTTCCCCCTGATGATTTCGACCCCTTAACCGCAACGGACGAAGAATTGGACCGTTACTGTTTTCCTGACCGTCCAGAAGCAATGGCGTTATCTGATGCGGCCAACAGTGACTACTCAGATTGGTATTCTCTGATGGCCAACTATACTGGTACTCCAGAACCTGAAATCTCAGTTTCCGTTCAGCCCGTCAATCCTGAGCCGACTGCTCCTGTGACGAGAGCAACATCGGCCACTTCCTATAATTGGTCTGGTTATGTTTCCGACCTTGGCGATTCCAGCTCCAAATTTTATACACAGGCCCAAGTGGACTATACCCAGCCGACTATTAGTGCCATTGAGTCTGGGGCAGTTACCTTAAATTCTTATTGGATTGGCTTTGGTGGTTACAATGGTTCTGAGAAGCTGGTTCAGGCTGGTACAAGTACCTATGGGAAGAGTACACACAAAGCATGGTATGAATATCTGAGCGATACTGGCGAATCTGTTTATATGCAGTATATTGACTCATTAACAGTTAGTGCTGGAGACAGTATTCATGTTTACATCACATTCCAGAAAGCTAACAACAAATTTGAATATTATATTGCAAATAACACGACTGGCAAGAGTGCCAGCGGTTATGTAGAACTTGATGCAAGCAAGCAGTTTGATGGAACTACTGTTGAATGGGTTGTTGAGAGGTGTAAATCTGGTGGTTCGTTGACATCTCTTGGGGACTATGGGACGATGACCATGAAAAATTGCAAAGCTACCTTGAACAGTTCCAATACCTGGCTGAACTTGGGCAATCTTTCCAATCTGTACAAGGTGACTATGATTGGGTATGGAGGAAACACATTGAGTAGCCCTGGAAGTATTAGTTCCGGCACACAATTTACCTGCACCTTCAAGGATTATTCTTAAAGCGATTTTCCAATTAAATATGTGTGTAGGTATTCCCTATCTGCCACTTGGTGGGCTACTGGCCTGCCAAGTGGCTTTTTTAGCGGAATAGCGATTGAGAGCAGGAAGTAATAACTTGACCTCGGTGAATGCAGGAACAGCTCCTCAGGATACTGTAGGAATAGCAGCGGGTCAAACGAACGCGGCACAAACAAAATGGTATGCTAAGCCAGCCTCTACATACTGGGCATGGACTTCTTGCGGATATTTTAGGGATTATATAGACTACTCCATAAATGACACAGAAACAAGACTGCGCGCAGTGGAAAAACCGATTACGGCTTCTTCTGACTTTTCGGAAGTTGGAACAGCAAACCTCATTGGATCCATTATCCATGTAAATGGAAGTAAACCATTAGGGCATGCGGTTATTGTGAATAACGCTACTGGAACAGCACGCAATCAAATTTATTTCACAGCGCACTCGCCAAATGCAAAGAACCTTAATTTGGCGGATGAGTATTCAGGGCAAATGGTTTCAATTCGGCCAACGTATTTTTATGATGTTACCACATGTACTGGGGCAAACACGTCACATACATTTTCTTCGACCAATTCCAAATGTGCTCGTTGTGGTTATGTTCGGACATATATAATCCCAACTTTACTTACACCTATGGCGAAGAATACGCAAATTACACTTACTGCACAAACTAACCACACCGTTTCGTCTATTTCGATGAGTGTAAAGAACCCGAATGGCGCAACGACAAATTTAGGAACAGTAACAAACACAAACTCTATTTCAAAGGTTTATAACCTCTATCAGCAGCAGGCTGCCGCAAAGGAGGAAGTCGGAAAGCCATTCCTTTATGAAGAAGAACTGAGAAGCAAAAACGCCCGTCTGGTGGAGCTGGATACCCTGCTCAACATCGACGGAAAGGGGCAGGCACACACCGAGTCTGTTGTTGCCAAAAGCACACGGCCTTCGGTGCTGGATAACCTAAAACGCCCGTTGCAACCCCGCAGTACTGACAAGAAACCAAAACAACATGAGGAGGTGCGATAACATGAATACCAACGATCTGAATACAGCTCTTTATGAAAAGATGGCCGCTGAGCAGGACAAATACAGGGACTGGCTGAAAAGCCAGCCCCCGGAAGAAATCCTGCACCACACTTATGAGTACACCATCCGTGAGGACATCGTGATGGCGATGGAGGAACTGGAGCTGACCGACGCCCAGGCCAAGGCGCTTTTGGAATCTCCTTCGCCGCTGGAAGATGTGTACCGTTATTTTGAAAAGCTGGAGACCGGCTATATGGATGTGATCCGGGACAGCATTGAGAACCGTGCCGACGATGTGTGCAGAGCTAAAGAGGAACTGCGAACAACACCGGTCTATCCCCACTCTGCCGCCTATGCGAGAGAACATAGGGAACTGGAGCAGTACCGAGCTTCCAACAATGTAAATCTCCAATGCAAGGAGTCCATTGAAGCGGCGGTGCGGGAATACTTCGACGGAATGTATCTCAGTCACGATGCGGCAAAGGGTGTGATCGAGACCTATGGCATGGAGCGTGTGGCTTTGGTTCTGGCCAACACCGTCCAGCTTCAGGACTGGGATGGGCGCTACTCCCGACGCAATAAGGAATGGGCTAAGACCATTCCCAACGAGAACCCTGAAACCGTCCGTTGTGGTTATGTCCTGAACAGCCACCCTGCTGTGCTGGATGGCTTTATTGATCTGGTGCGAGAAGAACAGCAGCGTAGCCGTACTCAGGGAGAAAAACTGCAACCGTCCCGCCCCTCAGTACGGGATAAGCTCAAACAGGAGCTGCCTGCCCATAAGCCTGCCGCCCCGAAGAAACGGGAGCCGGAGCGATAACTATGGCAAAGCGTAAGCGGGATATGCAATTAAACTTTAGAGTTTCAGCGGAGGAGCTTGCTGTGATTGAGCAAAAAATGTCTCAGTTTGGAACCTCCAACCGTGAAGCCTATCTAAGAAAAATGGCGCTGGATGGGTATGTAGTCAAGCTGGAGCTGCCGGAGTTGAAGGAGCTTGTTTCCCTGATGCGCCGAAGCAGCAACAACTTAAACCAGCTGACCCGTAAAGTGCATGAGACTGGGCGGGTTTATGATGCTGACTTGGAGGATATATCCCAGCGGCAGGAACAGTTATGGGAGGGCGTAGAGGAAATCCTTACCCAGCTTTCCGAACTTTTATAACAGGGATAGATACTCCATTTGCGGAGGGAGGAACGGCATTACTTCGCTGCTCCTCTCTCCGCTTTTTCTTTTTATCGGTATCCTTGTCTTTTGCCTGCCCATGCCGGATAATATGATTAGAAAAGATACCAAGAGCGCTGCAAGGAGGAAATGACATGAAGATTTTGAAAGGGCTTTTGATGATTATAACTGCACCGGTCATTTTGGTTCTGACACTTTTTGTCTGGCTCTGCACGGGGCTGATCTACATATCCGGTCTGGTGCTCGGCCTGTTCAGTACCGTGATTGCTCTGCTTGGTGTGGCTGTGCTGCTTACCTATTCCCCGCAGAATGGTGTGATTCTGCTGGTCATGGCATTTTTGATTAGCCCGATGGGGCTGCCACTGGCTGCAATCTGGCTGATGGGTAAGGTGCAGAGTTTGAAATTTGCAATTCAGGAGTTGGTTTATGGATAAAAATACGCAAAACCATAAAATGCCAGACACCGTCTGTTAAATTTGGGAAAAGGAATTTTATATCCACGACTTTACTTTTGAACTAATATTGAATATAATATTAGTACGAAAGGAAGTGACATGATGGGACAATTTGAACAGCTGGATCAGATGCTAACAGCACAAGAAGGAATGCTGCGAACATCACAGGTCGTATCTTCTGGAATTTCAAAGCCGGTATTTTATGATTATGTGCGTTCACGAGATTTGTATAGAGTCGCACATGGGATTTATCTGTCCAAAGATTCCTGGGTGGATGCCATGTATCTGCTTCATTTGCGATTTGAACAAGCAGTATTTTCACATGAAACAGCTTTATTTTTTCACGATCTGACAGACCGTGAACCAATAGAATATACAGTTACGGTCAAAACTGGATGCAATCCAAGCAAAATGAAAGCAGAAGGCATTCAAGTTTTTACGATTAAAGCAGACTTACATGATGTAGGACTTACAACAGCGAAAACTCCGTTCGGGCATACTGTGCCGGTTTATGATATGGAGCGAACGATCTGTGATTTGCTCAGAAGCCGTAGCAGAATTGAAATTCAGACCTTTCAGGGAGCACTGAAAGCATATGCCCGTAGAAAAGATAAGAACCTGCGAGCTTTAATGCAATATGCTGGGATGTTCAAGGTGGAAAAAATTTTACGACAGTATTTGGAGGTACTTTTATGATAAAAACAGCAAGGCAGCTTAAAGATTTAATACGAAACCTTTCCAGAGAAAAATCCGCAGATGCTCAGATTTTAATGAGGAACTACATGATGGAGCGTTTTTTGGAGCGTATTTCTCTTTCTGAGTATCGTGATAAGTTTATCTTGAAGGGTGGTATGTTGGTAGCGGCTATGGTTGGATTGGATGCCCGCTCTACGATGGATTTGGATGCAACCATAAAAGGAGCTAATGTTAATGTGGAGGATATTGAGAATCTAATTTCATCAATCGTAACTGTTCCGATTGATGATGGTGTTAAATTTCAGCTGAAAAGTATTTCGGAGATTATGGATGAAGCAGAGTATCCGGGGATTCGTGTCAGCATGAGTACAACATTCGATGGTGTAGTGACCCCTTTGAAAATTGATATTTCTACGGGAGATGCAATCACTCCAAGAGAGGTTCGGTATTCATTCAAACTTATGCTGGAAGATCGCTCCATTGATATTTGGGCTTATAATTTAGAAACTGTGCTGGCAGAAAAACTGGAAACCATTATTACCAGAACCACAACCAATACCCGCATGAGAGATTTCTACGATATTTACATTTTAGAACAGCTGCATGGAACCACGCTGAACCCGAAAATTTTACATGATGCGCTTCTGGCAACTGCTCATAAACGGGGATCGGAGAAGTATCTTAACCAGGCTGAAGAAGTTTTTGACGAAGTGGAAAATGATTCGGTTATGCAAAAACTTTGGGAGGCATACCGTAAAAAGTTTTCTTATGCTTCTGATTTGGAATGGGATGTGATTATGAAAGTAATTCGCAGGTTATATGTTCTTTGCGAGAAGGGCATCAGCTTATGAAAAAGCATGGACACTATTGTAAAGTTTGTGGTGAATACAAAGCCAACGAAAAATTTTCAGGCAAAGGTCATGCATCCCACATTTGTAAATCCTGTGCTTCGCTACCAGCAGAAACGCAGGCTGAACTGATGACACTGAATCGTCTTTTGAATCTTCCATGGAGGCTATCGAAAGAGCAGTTGTCCTGGCTGAAAAATCGACTAAAGGATAGGCGGCCTGATGTCCGTGCATTGGCGCAAGAGCAATATGAAATGAGATTTCCACCAAGACACTTAGAAGATGATGAGTTCAATTTTTTCGATGAAGAAAGTTTTATAGAATAGTGAAAGCGGTCTGCTATGGCAGGCCGTTTTCTTTTCGGGAAGGAGGTCTGACCTATGGCAACCACAAGAATCATGCCGCTTCATGTCGGCAAGGGCCGCACAGAAAGTCGGGCGATCAGTGACATCATCGACTATGTGGCCAACCCAAAGAAAACAGATGACGGCAGACTCATTACCGGCTATGCGTGTGACAGCCGGACTGTGGATGCGGAGTTCCTTCTGGCAAAGCGGCAGTACATTGCCGCTACCGGACGAGTGCGAGGTGCGGATGATGTGATTGCCTATCATGTGCGCCAGTCGTTCCGCCCCGGTGAGATCACTCCGGAAGAAGCGAACCGGCTGGGTGTGGAATTTGCCAAGCGATTCACCAAGGGCAATCATGCCTTTGTGGTCTGCACCCACATAGACAAGTCGCACATTCACAATCACATTATCTGGTCATCGGTCAGCTTAGAATATGACCGGAAATTCCGAAACTTTTGGGGCAGCACCAAGGCAGTCCGACAGTTAAGTGACACCATCTGCGTCGAAAACGGACTGTCCATTGTGGAGAATCCGAAACCTCACGGAAAGAGCTATAACAAGTGGCTGGGCGATCAGGCAAAGCCCTCTCACCGAGAGCTGCTGCGTGTAGCGATTGACAACGCATTATCACAAAGTCCTGCTAATTTTGAGGAACTGCTGAAGCTGCTGCAAGAGTCCGGCTGTGAAGTATCAAAGCGCGGAAAATCGTATCGTTTGAAACTCCCCGGCTGGGAGAAAGCCGCCCGAATGGACAGCCTGGGCGAAGGATATGGATTAGATGATTTGCAGGCGGTTCTCTCCGGGAAGAAAACGCATACCCCACGAAAGAAAATAGTTACACAGGCAGAGACGCAGAAGGTCAATCTGCTGGTGGACATTCAGGCAAAATTGCAGGCAGGAAAAGGTGCTGGCTATGCGCGTTGGGCCAAAGTTTTCAATCTGAAGCAAATGGCGCAGACCATGAATTACCTGTCAGAGAACAATCTGCTGGAGTATGCGATTTTAGAAGAAAAGGCTGCGGCTGCCACGGCACATCACAATGAGCTTTCGGCGCAGATCAAAGCGGCTGAAAAGCGCATGGCAGAGATTGCTGTTCTGCGTACTCACATCGTAAATTATGCCAAGACCCGTGAGGTCTATGTGGCATACCGCAAGGCGGGCTACTCTAAGAAATTCCGGGAGGAACATGAGGAAGAAATTCTGCTCCACCAGGCTGCTAAGAATGCCTTTGATGAGATGGGCGTCAAGAAGCTGCCCAAGGTCAAAGAGTTGCAGACGGAGTACGCGAAATTGCTGGAAGAAAAGAAAAAGACCTATGCCGAGTACCGGCGTTCCCGTGAAGAAATGCGGGAGCTTTTAACGGCAAAGGCTAATGTAGATCGAGTGCTGAAAATGGAGGTAGAACAGGATGTTGAAAAAGAAAAAGACCACGGCCAGCGGTAAGCTGGTCCTGGTCAAAAGCGTTCGCAGAACGCGCAGCCACAGAATGAAATTCTGTGTTCAAAGGGGCTTGGGGGCGCTGCCCTCAACAAGCAGCTTGTGGCGAAATGGATAGCCACAAGCATTGCTTGCCACAATATGCTACGCATAAAATAAAAAAACTAACGACGGGACGCTTACTGCCTCCTATCGTTAGCTTTCTGTGTTTAAGCGACTTATAAAACCAATCAGCATAATCAGATCGTCATCTGACATCTTTCTCATTCCGTCCAAAGCCTTCTTGATAAGCTGAGGGTTATTCTCCTGTGCATCAAAAAATTGAAGCGGCGTGATTTCAAAATACTCACAGATGTTGAGAAACTGCTTCATAGACGGCATAGAACGCCCGGAAGAAATCGCCTGAATATAGCTTCTGTTCTGCCCTAACTCCATGCTCATCTGATATTCTGAAACGCCTTTTTTCAATCGTAATTCTGTGATTCGATTGCGGATAAATTCTTCGTCCATACGCTCACCTCTCTGCTCTTTTAGCATAGCAGAAAGCAATTCTTGATACTTCGTATGTATTGTGTTATAATTTTGTAATATAACCTTTATACGCATTATTATTTGCGTTATTTTTGCTTTATATGCGTAATCACGGCAGTTATCAAGGGTGATTTATATGAATCAGTATGCCTGCGCCATTACCGGCCACCGACCAACAAGATTTTGCTTTGGATATAATGAGGAAGATCCCCTATGCCAAAAACTAAAAGAATGTCTCCTGGAGCAGTTTCGGATACTCCATGACGAGAAATTTGTCTGTACTTTTTTTGTCGGCGGTGCTCTTGGTGTGGATATGTGGGCTGGAGAACAGCTGCTGACATTGAGAGCACAAACGGGATACGAGGATATTAAAATTATCGTTGTAGTTCCCTTCATCGGCTATGACTCTAAATGGCCGGATCAGAGTAAACATAGATTGAAAAAGCTGATCCAAAACGCAAACGATTCTATTGTTATTTCACATTCTGCGGATGTTTCCAGTTATAAAAAAAGAAATTATTATATGGTCGATCATGCAGAGTACCTTATCGGTGTGTTTGATAATCAGAAAAAGCTGCGCTCCGGCACAGCACAGACAGTCAATTATGCCTTACGGAATGGAAAAGCAATCACTCTGATCCATCCAGATACTATGGAAATAACAACCCCTACGACTTAACAAATTCACAAAAATTTTTCATTGGCATTTCCAACAAAATATTTTCATTGAAGGAGTGCTGTGATATAATATAATAAAATATAAAACTATGCTCAGAACAAATGGTGCCGCTATGAACAAATATATTGAACAGCAATTTGCTGCTTTAAGATACGAAAAAAATATTTTGGTTGTTGAAGAAACT
>ERZ791927.802-NODE-802-length-28911-cov-5.126525_pt1 | contig 28911 bp, 25 predicted proteins | sample MGYA00510130_ERZ791927 | MGnify/ENA primary metagenome ERZ791927 (study PRJEB30046, sample SAMN00792055) | human gut metagenome | study: EMG produced TPA metagenomics assembly of the A metagenome-wide association study of gut microbiota in type 2...
CAGAAATTGAAAGCAAAGTAAAGGCAATTATCGTTGATAAACTCGGTGTTGATGAGGCTGAAGTTAAGCCAGAGGCAAGCTTCACAAATGATCTTGGTGCAGATTCTTTGGATACTGTAGAGTTGATCATGGAGTTCGAGAAGGAGTTCTCTATCTCTATTCCAGACGATAAGGCTGAGAAGATTGCTACTGTAGGTGACGCTATCTCTTACATTGAGGAGAACGCTAAGTAATTTAGCAGCTAAATTATACTAAATGGAATTAAAGAGAGTTGTTGTAACAGGTCTCGGTGCTGTGACTCCAGTTGGTAATACTCCTGAGGAAACTTGGGAGAGCCTCCTTGCAGGTAAGAGCGGTGCTGCGCCTATTACTCATTTCGATACAACCCTTTTCAAGACCAAGTTCGCTTGCGAGGTTAAAGGCCTGAACATCAATGATTGGATTGATCGTAAGGAAGCTCGCAAGCTTGACCGTTATACCCAGTTGGCTATGATTGCTGCCATGCAGGGTGTAAAGGATGCTAATATCGATCTTGAGAAGGAAGACTTGAACAACGTTGGCGTTGTATTCGGTGTAGGTATCGGTGGTATCAAGACTTTCGAGGATGAGGTGAAGTACTATGGTACTCACGAGGAGAATGGTCCTAAGTTTAACCCATTCTTCATCCCTAAGATGATTGCAGATATCGCTTCTGGTCAGATTTCCATCCACTTTGGATTCCACGGACCAAACTACACTACTACATCTGCATGTGCTTCTTCAAGCAATGCATTGGCTGATGCCTTCAACCTGATTCGTTTGGGTAAGGCAAACATCATCGTTAGCGGTGGTGCAGAGGCTGCTATCTGCGCTTGTGGCGTAGGAGGTTTCAATGCTATGCATGCATTGTCAACACGTAATGATGACCCAGAGCATGCTTCACGTCCGTTCAGCGCAAGCCGTGATGGATTTATTATGGGCGAGGGTGCAGGTTGCTTGATTCTCGAGGAACTTGAGCACGCTAAGGCTCGTGGTGCGAAGATTTATGCTGAGATGGTAGGTGAGGGCGAGAGTGCCGATGCTTATCACATCACAGCATCTCATCCTGAGGGTCTTGGTGCTAAGCTCGTTATGGAGCGTGCACTTGCTGATGCCAATCTGAAGCCAGAGGACATTGACTATATCAATGTTCACGGTACATCTACCCACGTAGGTGATATCTCAGAGGCTAAGGCTATCAAGGCTGTCTTCGGTGATGCAGCTTACAAGCTTAACATCAGTTCTACCAAGTCAATGACTGGTCACCTCCTTGGTGCTGCTGGTGCAGTAGAGGCTATGGCTTGTGTTCTTAGTGTGAAGAACGATATCGTTCCTCCTACTATCAACCACGAAGAGGGTGATGATGATCCAGAGCTCGATTACAACTTGAACTTTACCTTCAACAAAGCTCAGAAGCGTGAGGTTCGTGCTGCATTGAGTAATACTTTCGGATTCGGCGGTCACAACTGCTGTGTAGTATTCAAGAAGTATGCTGAATAATTTTATAGATAGGATAAAGCTCTCTTTCCGCAAGGATAAAGAGCTTTATTTGTCTTTATATGAAATCCTCGGTTTTTATCCTCACGACATCAGCTACTACAAGATGGCGCTGTTGCACAAGAGCATCATGCACCGCAATTCTAAGGGAAAACCAGTGAACAACGAGCGGTTGGAGTTCTTGGGTGATGCGGTTTTGGATGCTGTAGTAGGAGATATCGTGTACCAGCATTTCCCTGGCAAGCGTGAGGGATTCCTTACCAATACCCGAAGCAAGTTAGTGCAGCGTGATACGCTGAATAAACTGGCACAGGAAATGGGCATCAACCAGCTGATTCTTTCTAATGGCCACAGTTCTTCTCATAACAGTTATATGGGAGGAAATGCGTTCGAAGCTTTGGTAGGTGCCATTTATCTGGACCGTGGTTACGATGCCTGCATGTATTTTATGCAGAAACGTATTCTGGCACAAATGATAAACATCGATAAGGTGGCTTATAAGGAGGTTAACTTCAAGAGCAAACTCATCGAATGGAGCCAGAAAAACCGCGTGAAGCTGGATTTCGTTATGCTAGACCAGCAAAAAGACAAGAATGGTAGCCCGATTTTCACCTATCAGGTTGTACTCGAAGGTGTTGAAGGTGGAGTCGGAAAGGGCTATTCCAAGAAGGAAAGCCAGCAGGTGGCTTCTAAGACTAGCTTGGAAAAACTGCGTAAAGAACCACAGTATATTGATGCTGTGTTCACAGCTAAGGCTAACCGCACCAAGATGGAAGAGGAACCTGTTGAAAACGTGCCTAACACAGAAGTGAAAGACGATTTCATCATCTCGCAGGATGCTGATGCACAAAACGCACCGGTAGAGGAGAAGCACATCAATGTTTTCAAAGAGGAGGTTTTCACAGAGAAATCTGCCGAAACTGCCCAGGAAACTGAAGTGCAGGTCGAGATGAAGGATGAAAAGAAGGAGAGTGATGAGTTCGATTTGAGCGACATCACGGCTCAGCCTAAGGAATTATCAAGAGAAGAGATTATTGCCGCTGCCGAAGCGGCAGCTTTCGGTAACGATGAGTAAACTGTATCTCTTTCCGGATAGAAAATACGATTTAACAGAAGACTCCCATAAGATGGTAAATATCGCCACTTATGAGAGTCTTTTGTGTTGTATATTTCCTTTTTGTATACTTTATCTTACCCTTTTGTATTAAAAAATAGTAAAAACTTTCTCTATATCAAAAGTTTGATTTACTTTTGCATCTACTTAAATGATATATATCTAGATATGAGTTTAACAACGATAGTAAGTAACGTCTTCAAACCTCGGCAGAAGGAGTTGGAGAAGTATGTCTATGATGCAGAACATTTGCAGCATAAAGTGCTTATGCACCTTATAAATAAAGGAAAAAATACTGAATATGGTGTCAAGCATTTATTAAATACCACCAACAGTTATGATAAATTTGCACAGAATATTCCTGTCAATACCTACGAGGAGTTGAAGGGGGATATCGACCGTATGCGTCATGGCGAAAAGGATATTCTATGGCCGGGACTGGTAAAATGGTACGCCAAGTCATCTGGCACCACCAACGATAAGAGTAAGTTTATCCCGGTTTCTCATGATGGCTTGCATGGCATTCATTATGCCGGAGGTTTTGATGCCGTAGCCTATTATCTGCGCAATAATCCGAAGAGCAGACTCTTTGATGGCAAGAGCCTTATCTTAGGTGGAAGCCATTCGCCTAACTATAATGTGTCGGATAGTCTGGTGGGTGACCTGAGCGCTATCCTCATCGAAAATATCAATCCGCTTGCCAATCTGGTGCGTGTTCCTAAGAAGTCAACTGCTCTCCTGAGCGATTTCGAAGTGAAACGCGACCTTATTGCCCGCGAAACGATGAATAAGAACGTAACTAATATTTCGGGTGTTCCTAGCTGGATGCTTAGTGTGCTGGTGCGTGTCATGGAACTTTCCGGCAAGAAGCATCTGGAAGAGGTATGGCCTAATCTGGAGGTATTCTTCCATGGCGGTATTGCCTTTACTCCTTATCGCAAGCAGTATGAACAGCTCATCACTTCGCCGAACATGCATTATATGGAGACTTATAATGCCAGCGAGGGATTCTTCGGACTGCAGGATGATCCGGCAGACCCAGCCATGTCGCTTATGATAGATTATGATGTATTCTACGAGTTTATCCCTATGGACGAATTCGGCAGCGAGAATCCTACCGTTGTGCCTCTCTGGGGTGTTGAGGTAGGCAAGAACTACGCTATGATCATCACCACTTCCTGTGGTTTGTGGCGCTATCTCATCGGCGATACGGTTCAGTTTACCAGCAAGAATCCTTATAAGTTTGTCATTACCGGCCGTACCAAGTACTTTATTAATGCATTTGGCGAGGAACTGATCATGGATAATGCCGAGAAGGGATTGGCTTATGCCTGCGAGAAGACGGGTGCTCAGGTTTCTGATTATACCGCTGCGCCGGTTTATATGGACAGTAATGCCAAGTGCCGTCACCAGTGGCTCATAGAGTTCTCTCAGGAGCCAGCCAGCCTCGATGAATTTGCCAGTCTGTTAGACCAGAAGCTGCAGGAAATCAACAGCGATTACGAGGCCAAGCGCTTTCACGACGTTACCCTCCAGCATCTGGAGATAGTGAAGGCCAAGCCGGGACTCTTCAATGAATGGCTGAAGAGCAAGGGCAAGTTAGGTGGACAGCATAAGATTCCACGCTTGAGCAACAGCCGCAAGAACATTGATGAGATGCTCATGATGAACAAATAAAACAAGCTGCATGCTTCTTCTGCCTGAAGTTGAAGTGATGCTGCGATATTAAGAAGATATAAAGAATGATTCAATTGAACGACATAAAGAGCAAGTTGAAGGCAAATTCACTGTTTCTGCCTTTCTACGTCTTAGCTTTCCTCATGTTGGCATCCTGTGCCAAGATGGGACAGCCGGATGGTGGTTGGTTCGACGAAACTCCTCCTCAGGTGATTGGAGCTTCGCCAGCCGATAAGGGCGTAAATGTGAAGCAGAAGAAGGTGAATATCTATTTCGACGAATATATCAAGGTAGATAATCCTACCGAGAAAGTGGTTGTTTCGCCTCCGCAGCTCGAAGTGCCTGAAATCAAGGCTTCGGGCAAGCATATTCAGATTTCTCTGGTAGATTCGCTCAAGCCGAATACTACCTATACCATCGACTTTTCCGATGCCATCAGCGATAATAACGAGGGCAATCCGATGGGAAACTATACCTACAGTTTCTCTACCGGCGAGGTCATCGATACGATGGAGGTGTCGGGATATGTGCTCGAATCAGAGAATCTGGAGCCTATCAAGGGTATTCTGGTAGGTCTTTACGCTGATCATGCCGATTCAGCCTTCAAGACCAAGCCTATGCTGCGTGTAAGCCGTACCGACAGCCGTGGTCGCTTCGTCATAAAAGGTGTGGCTCCGGGCTCTTACCGCATCTATGCCCTGCAGGATATGGATGGCAACTATATGTTCAGCCAGAAAAGCGAAAAACTCGCTTTTTCTCATGATATTATCGTGCCGTCAAGCAAGCCGGATGTACGACAGGATACTACATGGATTGATTCCTTGCATATCAAGTCGATAGATCAGGTTAATTATACTCATTTCCTACCGGATAATGTAGTGCTCCGTGCCTTTACCGAACTGGTTTCCGACCGCTTCTTCCTCAAGGCAGAGCGTCAGAAGGCCAACTGCTTCTCGCTCTATTACAGTTATGGTGATTCTATCCTGCCACAGATCAAGGGCTTGAATTTTAATGAGAAAGATGCCTTTATTCTGGAAAAATCGGAGAAGAACGATACGCTTACCTATTGGCTCAAGGATACGGCGCTGGTCAACCAGGATACGCTGAATATAGAGCTTACTTACCGTATGACAGACAGTACGGGCGTGCTCCGCAACCAGACTGATACGCTCGAAATTCTTTCGAAAGAACCTTACGAAAAGCGTATGAAGGCGCAGGCTAAGGAACTGGAGAAATGGACCAAGAAGCAGGAAAAACTGAAGAAGAAGGGTGAACCTTATGATAGCGTGATGGCTGTAAAACCGCTTGATGTTCAGATGAGTGTCTCTTCTCAGCTCGATCCTGACAAGAATGTTATCTTCACCTTCAATACTCCGCTTGCCAAGGCCGATACGGCAGGCATTCATCTCTATGCCAAGCATGATACGCTATGGTATAGGGCACCGATGGAGTTTAAGCCGCTGGGCAACCGCAAGTATATTCTGAGAGGCGAGTGGCGTCCGGACATAGAATATAGTCTGGAGGTTGATTCTGCCGCGTTCCAGGACATCTACGGACTTGTATCTAAACCTGTGAAACAGGGTTTCAAGGTCAATTCCCTGGATACTTACGGCACGCTGCTCATTAATGTAACGCACGATTTCGAAAATCATCCGCTCCTCGTTCAGCTACTCAATGCGCAGGATCAGGTGGTGAAAGAAGTGAAGGCAGTGAACGGAGTAGCCGAATTCTATTATCTCAAGCCGGAGAAGTATTACATGCGTCTGATAGTAGACCGCAACGGCAACGGCAAGTGGGATACAGGCTGCTATGATAAGGATGAACAGGCAGAAGAGGTGTATTACTATCCAGACGTGATAGAATGCAAGGCTAAATGGGATTTAACCGAGAGTTGGGATCCTACGGCCCGTGAACTTTCCCGTCAGAAGCCTGGTGCCATTACCAAGCAGAAGCCTGATAAAGAAAAGAAAGTTAAGAACCAGAATGCGCAACGTGCCAAGAAACTTGGCATCGAGTACATTCCTAAATTATAAAGAGTTATGAAAACGATCAAATCATTCGGGATTGCATTATTGCTACTTCTAGTCAGCACTACGGTGTCTGCCCAGTGTACCTTCCGTAATACAGCCTTCAAGTCGGGTGAGTTCCTTACTTACAATCTGTATTACAATTGGAAGTTTGTTTGGGTAAAAGCTGGTAATGCCAGTATGTCTATCGTACAAACCACCCGTCATGGTAAGCCTGCTTATCGCGGTTCTCTTGTTACAAGAGGCAATAAGCGTGTAGATGATATCTTTGTGCTTCGCGACACTCTGCTCTGCTACAGCGGCACCGATTTGGCACCTATGTATTTCCGTAAGGGAGCTCACGAGGGCAAGCGCTATACGGTAGATGAGGTCTTCTACAGCTATTCTGGCGGTAGGTGTCATCTCAAACAGCACCGTCAGCAGCATGATGGTAAGCATGTATGGAAGAATGCCACTTACGATGATTGTGTTTTCGACATGATGAACATCTTCCTGCGTGCCCGCAGTTTCGATCCTGCCAACTGGAAGAAGGGTTACACCGTAAAATTCCCTATTGCTGATGGCAAGAACCGCACTCCAGCCCAGATTAAGTTCGACGGTAAGGTTACCATCAAGGCAGATAATGGTGTGAAGTACCGTTGCCTGCGCCTTGCCTATATGGAGTATGAGGATCGTAAGTATAAGAGAATAGTAGATTTCTATGTAACCGATGATGAGAATCATATTCCTATCCGTCTGGATATGTTCCTCAAGTTTGGTGCTGCCAAGGCATTCCTCGTAGGAATGAAGGGTGTGAGAAATCCGGTTTCTTCTATCGTGAAATAAGATAAAACAAAGCTCTCGGTGCATGATGCATCGGGAGCTTTGTTATTAATATGGCTGTGTAAGTTGATTATTTCGGCAGCGATATGGTTAACTCCGACCATTTGCCTTTTTCGCTATTAACGCTTACTTTTCCGCCATGGGCATTAATAACCTGCAGCACGTAGTTCAGACCGATACCGAAGCCGCCACGGGTCTTCCGGGCATCTCTTTCGTGCTCAGCAGCACGCTCAAAGCGGTTGAAGATTGTTTTCATCTCACTTCTGGCTATGCCGATACCCTCATCGTATATCTTGATATATACATTTCTGTCATTCTCGGAGGTGGAAATCTGAATATTGATTTCTTCCTTCGAGTATTTGGTGGCGTTATCTACTATATTGCTGATAGCCTCCTTCAGATATTCCTCATCTGCCAGTGCCGAAGTGGCTCCGAATAGAGTGGTGATATGAATCGGTTTCGCCGATTTCGCCTTGTATTTATCCACCACATCCTCTATCATCGCCTCCAGATCTATTTCAGCCTTCTGGATGTTCAGTTTACCATGTTCCAGTTTTGAGATGGTAAGCAGGCGGTTTATGAGAGCAAGCAGATGCTGTGCCTCGTCTTCTATGATACAGAAATATTTCTCCTTCATTTCCGGCTTCTTCTCCAGTACGCCGCTGTGCAGATATTTGGTTCCCATGATGATAGAGGTGAGCGGCGACTTCATGTCGTGAACCATTGCATAGGAGAAATCCTCGCGCAGCAGGCGAACCCTTTCTTGCTCATCGATGTAGTTGATCTGATCGATGAGGCTCATGATGATGACCACCGTGGTGAGGAGAGAGGTGAGAACGGTGAACTTGCTTTCGTAAAAGGCTGCGAGCAGGGCCTGTGCCCTGACATCCGGTGCCAGGTTCCAGGGTGTTTCAAACCCCATCTGGTGAACGGTCATCTCGAAGGAGTTCCACATCCAGAACAGCTGCATGCAGAGCACGGCTATCAGTGCTGTGGTGCTGAGTGCCTTGGCTCTATTCGTTTTCATCTTTCACAAGCATTTCAGGCAGTTTCCTGCTCAGGGCAGCTAATCCGCCTATGGTTAATGCCGCACCGGCTATCAGGAGTAATATGCCGAGCACTTTCGATTCAAAATGGAAGGGAACCAGATTGGATACGAAATAAAGCACGAAGAGAATGATGGTGCTGCGTGTCTTGCCGTATATCCAGCTGCAATAGCAGAGGGTGATAAAACCGAGCACGGTCAGATCTACATTGATATCACCACTGGGTGTTACCGACATCATGCTGGCTGGCAGCATCATGATCGAGAGCGTGAGCAGCTGCACCCAACTCTTCTTGCCGCAGCGGATCAGTTCCTCCTGAATGGCGCCGAAGAATATGTAGGCAGATATAAACGATCCGTTGATATTAAAAGGCAGGAAGCCGAGATAGCTAATATCCATCATCTGCTTGGGAAGGAAGTCGAGATGGAAGAGATTCATGATGGAATAGAAGACCATGGTGAAGCCTAGAATCGGCATGGTGCAAATGGTCATCGCCTTCCATTTGGCTGCAGGAATCACCTTTCCAAGCGAGAACCTGGAGAATTTGTAATGTCCGAAGGTGAACCATACGATGAGTATGCCCAGAATTCCGATGACTATTATAAACGGATAGACGGATTCCTTCAGGGCTTCTATCTGCTGGCTGTGGGAGCCCGAAGGGATGTTTATGGCCATGTAGAATCCCACCAGGAATCCTCCTATGAAGATGGTGATGAGATATTCCGCCAGGAATAGTATATAGTATAATATCGCTTTCAGCATGATGATGTTTTTTCTGTCTTTTTTTCTTTATTCTAATTTGATTCTCGTATGATGTTATTAGAGGGGGATGCTTATTCTGCGATGAGTTTGAATCCCACACCTCTGATGGTTTTCAGTTCTACGCCCGGTTCGTCTTCCAGCGCTGTGCGGATTTTCTTGATGAATACGTCCAAACTTCTGGAAGCAAAATAGTCTTTGTCTTCCACTCCCCAGAACCGGCTCAATACGGCTTCGCGGCGTACCACCTCGTTTTTGTTTACTGCCAGCAGTTCCAGAATCTTTGCCTCTCGTGCGGTGAGCATTTTCTGTTTACCATCCTGCGTATCTTTCAGAGTAGCATGGTCGGCATCTAGAATGTATTTACCCAGTTTTATCTGGTTGCTGGCGTTTTCGCTGCGGGCTCCGGCTTTCAGTTGGAGTAGGCTATGTATATGAGCATCAAGCTCTTCCGGAATAAACGGCTTCTTCACATAGTTGTTGGCCCCGGCGGCATAACCTGCCTTCAGGTCTTTCGGCGAGGTGAGTCCGGTGGTAAACAGAATTATGGTTTTTCCGTCAACCTCGCGTATTTTCTTCACCATTTCTATTCCATCCATGATAGGCATGTCGATATCAGATACGATGACATCGGGCTGAAAGTCTTGCCAAACCTTCAGTCCTTCCTTGCCGTTAACGGTGGTTTTCACCTCATATCCTCCGATGATATCTTCGAAGCAACTTTTCTCCATATAGGCGAGGTTTTCATCATCCTCTACCAGGAGCAGTTTAGTATTTGCCATAATCTTTTCAGTTTTTGATGATTACAGTTGCAAAGATACATTTTTTTTGTGAAAGAGCCATATAAGGAGGTGGAGATTAACTTAAAGATAACATTCATTCCTGAACTTTTGAAGGCACTATGGATTAGGAGCGGGGAGTGATTAGGGGCGGGTATAAATTAGGCACGGATTACGCGGATTACACGGATTTATGGCGCAACTGCTAATAAACCATATCATAATCTCTAATAAAGAGTCGTGTAATCTGTGTAATCCGTGCCTAAATAATTATTGCTTGTCCGAGTCGATGAGGGCGAGTAGATGCTCTACTGCCACCTCCTGCGGAATATTCTTTTCTATGCAAACCTGCTTGCGGTAGAGACTTACTCGGTTAGGACCGGCACCTACGTAGCCGTAATCGGCATCCGCCATTTCGCCTGGACCATTCACGATACAGCCCATGATACCTATCTTCAGACCCTTGAGATGCTTGGTTGCCTCCTTGATCTTGGCGATGGTTTCACGAAGATCGTAGAGGGTTCTGCCGCATCCCGGACAACTGATATACTCGGTCTTGCTGGTGCGCAGACGGGCTGCCTGAAGTATTCCGAAAGCGGTTTCATCTATTGTCTGGGCAGGGATGTCTCCATTGTTCATCAGCCAGATACCATCGGCCAGACCATCAATCATCAAGGCTCCCATATCAGCAGCAGCCTCCAACTGGAAGTAGCTCTTCTCCTCCTTGCCGTACTGGTACATCTCGGCGAAAACCACAGGGTTCTTCAAGCCGGCATTCATCATCTCGTGAACTAATGCACGCTGGTCGCCCAGGCGGTTCTGATGATTGCTTACGCAGATAACCACCACCTCAGGATGAGCCTTCAGACAGGCGATATATTCCTCGGCTGGAGTACCAAACTGCAGGGTGAGGAACTTCACGTCTGCCTTGATGCTGGCGATGAGCGGCATCGCCATGGTAGGGAAGATAGGGTAGAGTTTGGCACCAGTCGTCTCTGGCTTGCTGTTCAGCGTCTCGTAAACGTTGTAATCTACGATGTAGCTCTGGCCAGCCACAAACTGCTTAGGCATCTTGCTGCCGATGTAGATATAGTCTGGAGTAGCATCCTTGTTCTCACAAGCGGTGCTCTCGCCGTTGATTCGGTTGCTGATAACTACCGGAACGTTGCTGCCGCCGATATTGCCTACAGCCACGGTTTCGCGGCGGGTAGGGCGCAGCCAGTCGAATGAAGGACAAGCTGCGGCAGGAATCATCAGATGCCCCTTCTTCTTGCCGATGTAATCTACCAGATGGCGTGCCACAGGAATCTCTGCAGCCGGTTCCTCGCTGAGGCTTACACGAACGGTATCGCCGATGCCATCGGCCAGCAGGGCACCGATACCCACGGCACTCTTGATTCTGCCATCCTCGCCTTCGCCGGCTTCGGTTACGCCGAGGTGGAGTGGGTAGTTCATGCCTTCCTTCTCCATTTCTTCTACCAGGAGGCGCATGGAGCGAACCATCACTACGGTGTTGGATGACTTGATGCTGATAACCACATCGTGAAAATTCTCCTTCTTGCAGATGCGCAGGAACTCGAGACAGCTCTCTACGATGCCCTCTGGCGTATCGCCGTAGCGGTTACGGATGCGGTCGGAGAGTGAACCATGATTCACACCGATGCGGATGGCAGTATGGTTCTCCTTGCAGATGTTGAGGAAAGGTACGAAGCGATCCTCAATCTTCTGGAGTTCGTGGGCATACTCCTCGTCGGTATATTCCTGCTTGATGAACTTGCGGGCAGGATCCACGTAGTTGCCAGGATTGACGCGCACTTTCTCACAATAGAGAGCAGCCACGTCGGCAACATTAGGATTGAAGTGAACATCGGCTACGAGCGGAGTCTGATAGCCGTCGGCACGAATGCCGGCATTGATGTTTTTCATGTTCTCTGCCTCGCGGGAACCCTGAGTGGTGAAGCGCACCAGCTCGCCACCAGCCTTGATGATTTCCTCTGCCTGGAGAACGCAAGCCTCGGTATCATTGGTGTTGGTGGTGGTCATTGACTGGATGCGGATAGGATTATCGCCACCCAGGTCGATGGCTCCGATATGTGCCACAGAAGAGGCACGGCGGGTATAATTGAATAAATCTACCATAATATATAAGATAAGATATGCCCCAAAAGAATGGGGCATATCACATATTAGATTAATTACACTTGAAGTCGTATTTCACCTCAGCCAGGTCCTTGTTGGCCTTCTCGATCTTGGCACCGAGCCCCGCCTTCCAAGCCTCTACCTTCTGAGCCACTTCCTTGTCGGCAAGGGCAATCATTTCAGCAGCGAGGATGGCAGCGTTCTGAGCCGCATTCACACCAACAGTAGCTACAGGAATGCCAGGAGGCATCTGGATGATGCTGAGCATGGCATCAAGACCATCGAGCATACCCTTGATAGGCACGCCGATTACTGGCAGAGGAGTAGATGCTGCGATAACACCAGGAAGGGCGGCAGCCATACCGGCAGCGGCGATGATAACCTTCACGCCACGCTCCTTGGCTCCCTTGGCGAATGACTCTACTGCATCTGGAGTGCGGTGAGCAGAGAGGGCATTAACCTCGAAAGGAATCTGGTTGTCGTTCAACCACTTACATGCTTTTTCCATAACAGGCAGATCGCTTGTACTGCCCATAATAATGCTTACTAATGGTTTCATTTCTTCTTATATTTTATTATAAACTTTATATTACCAAAATAGCACAGGCGGTGCCTATCAGAAATCCTGCAACTACCTGTGACAGCGTATGTTGTCGGAGTATCATGCGGGCACTTCCTACTGCGCCTGCCATCATCAGCACAAGGCAGAGCCACCACAGCGGATTGAAATTGAAGGCTACAGAATAAGACACCAGAGCTCCTGCCACACCTCCGATGGCTGCCGTATGGGTGCTGATCTTCCACCATACATTGATGAAGGCGCAAATCATCTGTATCGCCAGCGCTACCACTACGATGATACTGATGACGCGAGGCGTATTGCGGTATTCCATCCAGAAAAAACAGCCGAAGTAACATACGATAGAGAGGATGTAAGGCACAATACGACGCTCCTTCTTGCCCAGTTCACGCGAGGTCCAGCCTTGAACCATGCGGTAGAGGTGGATGAGTAGCGATGGAGCTACGACGGTCAGGAGGTAGACCATGCCCAGCATCACCAGTTTGTATCCTATCGGTAACAGCGACATATAACTGAAGATGAACAGAGCAATCAGTCCTACCATCGGCAGATAGAAGGGCGTGAAGATCATGCTCATGATGCGTGCTGTCAATATGATATTCTTCTCTTTCATAACACTAATAACGTATATATTCTTTTTATCTCTCAAATATTTTGTAGTGGGCCCCGGTTTCTTCCTGACTCATACCACTATCTTATTTCCTGAGTCGTGCCACCGGTATGCCCAGTTGCTCCCTATATTTTGCCACCGTACGTCGTGCGATAGGGAATCCCTTCTCCTTCAGCAGTTTGGCGAGTGCATCATCGCTGATCGGCTTTTTCTTGTCTTCTTTCTCGATGATGTCGTGCAGGGCAATCTTGATTTTGCGGGTAGACATCTCTTCGCCGTCTTCAGTGGTGTAGCTGTCTGTGAAGAAGAACTTCAGCGGGAAGGTGCCCCATTTAGTCTGGGCATACTTCACGTTGCTCACTCTCGAGATGGTACTGATGTCCAGTCCCGTGCGTTCTGCTACATCCTTCAGGATCATCGGTTTCAGGTCAGCCTCGTCTCCATCCAGGAAGAACTGCCGCTGTATGTCGATAATTGCCTTCATGGTGACGATAAGGGTATGTCTTCTCTGCTTGATGGCTTCGATGAATCCCTGTGCCTTGTCCACCTTTTCCTTGGCATAGAGCAGGGCTTCCTTGTCGCTCCGGCTCATCTTGTCTTTATGCTTCCTGTAGGTGTCAATCATGTCGGTGAATGATGGCGAAACCGTCAGTTGCGGAATGTTGCCACGGTTCAGCGAGAATGTAATCGTTCCGTCGTCATTGGTGTCGATGATGAAGTCGGGGGTAATCTGCTGCATGTTTCTTCCCTCTGTTTCGCCCATCGATGCGCCCGGTTTCGGGTTCAGCTTTCTGATTTCTGCCTGCAGGGTTTCTACCTGTGTATCGTTCAGTTCCAGTCCTGCCTTGATCTTGTCCCAATGTTTCTTGGTAAACTCGTCAAAATAGTCGGTAAACACCTCTTCCATCGTCTTGCGGAGCACACCTCTCGGCAGTCTCTTAACCTGCAGCAGGAGGCATTCCTGCAGATTTCTTCCTCCTACACCGGCTGGGTCGAAGGTCTGTAGAATGTGGAGCACGTGCTCGATGTCTTTTTCCGTAACATCGATGTTGTGATAGATAGCGAGTTCATCGCAGATGCTGTCCAGGTCCTTGCGGAGCAGTCCGTCGTCATCCAGTGAACCTATGAGATATTCCATTACTTCCTTCTCCTTGTCGCTGAGCGGCTGCATGTCCATCTGTTCCTTCAGCTTATCATAGAAAGAGGTGGTGTCGCCGTAAACCATTTCTTCGTAGTCAGCGCTGTCCTGGTTGTTGTATCTGTCTGTATTGTAGTCAGGCATCTGGTCGTCTTTTCCGATGCTTTCCAGTGCCTGGTCCAGTTCGTCTTTTCTTTCTTCTTTTTCAGATTCAGCCTCGTAGGCATCCTCATCGCTGCTGTTGTCGTACTCATCATCTGCGGGCGAATCATCATTGGCGACATTCTCGTTGAGCATGTCGTCTGGGTTCTCGCTTTCCAGAGCGGGATTATCGTCCAGTTCTGCATTGATACTGTCTTCCAGTTCCGTGAGCGGCATTTCCAACAGTTTCACCTGCAGCATCTGCTGGGCTGAAAGTCTTTGAAGTTGCTGTAACTTCTGTGCCTGTGTCTGTATGAGTTTTTGAGCCATAATTACTTAAAGTATTCTTTTAGTTCGTTGGCAAGCTGGTAAAGCTTGTCTGGATTTCCGTTTCCGTATTGGTGCCAGATGTCGCTGCATGCTTCTAGCAGCGGGTGTATCAGCATATCTTCGCGGTTGAGATAGGGGTCGCAGTACATGAATACGCCCATCGCCTCGGCAATGACCTTCGGTGATGTCCTGATGAGTTTTCCCAGGTCGATGATTTCCGGTGTTTCCGGCACCATGGTGATTGGTGTAAGCTGGAAGTAGAGATCGAGGATGATGATGAGTTTCACGGGGGTGAGCGATGGTTCACTTTCCAGTGGTTCCCAGTTTTTCTCGAATGTTTCCTTCACTTCCACTCCCTCGAAGAACTGTATGGCGTTTCCGCAGCCGTTCATCTGTCTGATGCGCTGTATATCGCGCTTCAGTTTCTGTGGCTTATCGGCATACTTTTCCCATAGTCGCTTGATTCTCGGAGTCACCATTCTGAGTTTGAACATCTGTTCGTGCAGAAACTCAGGTGGAATATGCAGTTCCAGGCTCAAGTTGACCATCCCTTTCGAATAGAGAGGTTTCACGCCCATGGGCTTCTTCTGGTACAGCTGCAACAGCAGGAGCCAGTATTCTTCGTTCCAGAGAGGATGTCTTGCCATAATTTCTTATCTTTATATATCTTCTGCAAAATTACGACTTTTCGTTGGTAAAACAAAATAATTTGGCGGTTATTTTTTCTCAAACTGTACTTTCTCCAGTCTAGGAGTAAATGAGTTAAGTACTTTAAGGAGTTATGGCTATAGTCTTTGGCTAAGTTTTTATGTAGTAATACATATGTCCTAGCTTCTTTACCTAGGGGATAAAATAAAGAGCGCAACTTCGAATGATTTCGAAATTGCGCTCTTCTAATACGATATTCCCAAATTTCTCATAACTCAAGGGTTTTTTGTTACCCTTTCCATTACGGAGCCCGAAGCAGCAATTCTGCTCAGGCGTCATCTTTGGTTATCCCATACATTTGATCTTTTTACCTTCAACTCACCTGTTGAAATTATCCTGTTAATCCTTGAATAAACAATCTTTAAATTTACCTTTAAACTAAAACCTAATAAAAAAACAACTAACAATCTTAAACCTAAAAACCTAATAACCTAAACTTTTTGTCGTCCTTGAATAAACAATCTTTTCTTTACCTTAACTAATACCGTTTCTCTGAATAAACAATCTTAAATTTACCTTTAAACTAACTAATAACCTAAAACAACTAACAATCTTAACCTAAAAACCTAATAACCTTTTTGTCTTATTGACGATGCAAAGGTACGACGATTTTCCGAACCCACCAAATGTTTTAAGAGAAAATCACATAAAAAAGCCTCTTTTTTGATATAAATCAACTATATGTGTGCGCACACACGTGCTATTTAACAGCTATTTGATGTATGTCAACCATTTTAACACATTTCTTATGTCTGAAGCCTGTTTGGGAGCTTATTCCTGATTATAGTTAAGCTTATACCTTATTATATATAGAGAGGAGGTTTATGCTGTCTTTGGGAGATGAGTAAGGTACGCCTCATCGCCCTGACCGGTTGTACAGATATGCCTCTTCGCTCATGAACACGGCGATGGTCTTAAGGCGCAGATAGTCTTCCGATAGGTAGATGAGTCCCTTGTTGCCCCAGTTCTTGCCCCATGAATTGCGGCAGACGTAGAATCTCTGCTTGCCTTTCATGAAGATACCTATGATTTCCATCACATGATCATCGGTGGTGCGAAGCTGTTCAAACTCCTTCTGTCGCGATGCCTGGGTCACGGGGCGTTCCATCGGCTGTATGTCTACACAGTTCTTCCTTGGTTCCTTGAAGCCAGGTTCGCTGATGTCACCTTCCCAGCATACCGGGTGTCCTTTTTCTACCGCCTTCCTGATGTGGAGCATCAGCTCGTCGAGCGGAAGGTTCAGATAGGCATCGTGCATCCGGTTATCGGGAATCTCGAGCGCAAAGTATTCTCTGTAAGGATGATGCGAGAAACTGGTGAGCGATACATACTCCTCGGGATAGCATACGCTGTGGGCAAACTCTTGAGGGGTATATTCGGCACCCAGCATGTGTACGGCCTTGGCAGGCATGTAGCCTATTTCTGCGTCAAACAGGTCGTTCAGTTCCTCCTTGAGCTGGCTGATGCCCGCTTTCTGCGAGATGGCGCCATCGCACAGTTTCTGCACCTTGCGGCAGAGCACCTTGTAGTTCACGTGCTTCGGATCTTCATAGCTGTCGTAAGGTTGTGCACCATACTTATCTATATAATGTATCAGCATCGGGGCAGTACCGCGCAGGCTGATGTTCTTCTTTCCCTGTGCAAAGTAATATTCCAGTGCCTGTTCTTCCAGCATCATGCGGGCTATGTAGGCGATGGAGAGATTCACGGAATCTCCCTTCATGATGTGCTCGCTTTCGATGGTGGCAAGCATGCCGTATGCCCAGCAGAGTTCGCTGTTGCCCTGGTCCTTGACGGGCGTAGTACTGATCAGGTGGATATGCTCCGGAAGATAATCCTCGCCTCCACCTGTCTCTGAGATACCGGCTCGCTGATGTCTGTATCCGCAACCGGCGAATACAAGCAGAGCGAGTCCTATGGTTATAATGTTCTTTCTTTCCATGCCGCAAAAATACAAAAAAGATTTTAATCTGTGGCATTAATCTTTCTTAAAACGCCATGGGTTATTAAAAATTCTTGTCATAGCCTGATGCAGGAATCTCCGGCTGGTTGACTGTGAACGACATATTGTTGGCAGGGTAGGTAAAAATCGGACCGGTATAGGTAGTCTTCTTTCCGATAACCAGGTGTACGTTGTCAAAGCTGATGGTCTTGATAACTTTTTCTTCCTTGTCTTTTGCCGTAGCTGTTATGTGGATGTCGGTTACATCTTTGTCGGTCAGAAGGGTGTAGAGTGTATAGTAAATGCTTCTTTCCTGGTGTTCTTTGGCTTCTAAAGAAAAGTTTCGGGTGATAGTAGCCTTTTCTTTGCAGAATCCGGTAGAAGGATTGAACACCGTGCCGCAGCTTCCGCTTATCGTGATTTCCTGAGTCTTGGTAGTCAGGGGCATGATGTCGGTAGCACGCAGTTCAAAACAGCTGACGGCACGTTTCAGCGAAACATTCTGTGTTACGGCTTTGCTGCCCGTTTCCACCTTGATATCCTGCAGGGTATACGCCATATCGCGTACGATATTGTTGGCAAAGGTCATTTCATACCTTGATTTAACTTCGATTCGTTCTTCCTGCTGCAAATCAGTTTTTGCTGCTACGGCAACGAGCGTGTATTCTCCTGCCGGCACCTGCAGGCTGACGTTTCCGAATTCGTCATCCCAGTTTTCCTGTCTTACGGTATAACCGGCAGTAGTTTCATCTCCTTTCGGAATGAGACATACTTGCAGATCTGTGTAGAGGTTTGCATCCTTGAGCGATTTCTCGCTCCCGTCGGCTCTCGTTCTGGCAAGATTGCTCTCTTCATCCTGCCCGATAGGCACAATGGAGCTTTCGAAGAAGCAGAATCTTACTTCTTGGTTCTTGACTTGTGGTGTTGTTTCAAGCATCACGTTTTCTTGTGTGCAACTAACCATTGTGGTCATTGCCAGGAACAGAATCATTCCTGAGGTAAAAACATTCTTCATCTGCTTTCACTTTAATTAATAATACCAGCCGTAAGACTGGATAGGATTCATATAAAAAGAAGTATATCCTAGGGATATATTCTTATTTATAGGCAAATATAGACAAATAATCGTGATTGATTTGTCAATATAATCGAATTTCTGTCATTTTTTCTCCATTTTTCTGTGTTTTGTCTTCATTTTGGTGTAACTTTGCACCTGAAATTAGAAAATTGCATTCATGAATACAAAGATAAACGAATTTGAAGTGATGGCACCAGTGGGCTCACGCGAGTCACTGGCTGCTGCCATACAGGCTGGCGCCGACTCCGTATACTTTGGTATCGGCAAGTTGAACATGCGTTCCCATTCAGCCAACCATTTTACCATCGATGATTTGCGTGAGATTGCTGCTACCTGCAACGAGCATGGTATCAAGACCTATCTCACCGTCAATACTGTCATCTACGATAACGATATCCCAACGATGAAGGAAATCATCGATGCTGCCAAGGAGGCAGGCATCTCTGCCGTCATCGCCAGCGATGTGGCTGTAATGAGCTATTGCAATGAAGTGGGCGAGGAGGTTCACTTATCTACACAGTTAAATATCTCAAACACAGAGGCTTTGAAATTTTATGCACGCTTTGCTGATGTTTCCGTACTGGCACGTGAATTGAACATGAACCAGGTGAAGCACATCCATGAGCAGATAGAGCAGCAGAACATCTGCGGACCTATGGGCAAGCAGATTCGCATCGAAATGTTCTGTCATGGTGCTCTGTGCATGGCTGTATCGGGCAAGTGCTACATGAGTCTCGCTAATGCCAACCGCTCTGCCAACCGTGGCGAGTGCGTTCAGATTTGCCGCCGCAGCTATACTGTTACAGATAACGAAACTGGCAACCAGCTTGAAATCGACAACAAGTATGTGATGAGTCCGAAGGACCTGAAGACCATCCGCTTCATCGACCGCATGATGGATGCCGGTGTGCGCGTCTTCAAGATTGAAGGCCGTGCCCGTGGTCCTGAATACGTATATACCGTAGTGAAATGTTATAAGGAGGCGATAGCTGCCGTGCTCGACGGAACCTTTACCGAGGAGAAGAAGGATGAGTGGGATGAGAAACTCGCCACCGTCTTCAACCGTGGTTTCTGGGATGGTTATTACCAGGGGCAGACTCTCGGTGAATGGAACAAGCATTACGGTTCCGTAGCTACCGAGAAGAAGGTGCTCGTGGGCAAGGTGATGAAATATTTCTCTAAGTTGGGTGTGGCAGAAGTAGCCGTAGAGGCATCTACCTTCGACAAGGGCGAGAAACTGCTGATTACGGGTAACACCACCGGTGTGATGTATCTCCATGCCGATGAAATCCGCTACGACCTGAAACCGGTAGAAACAGCGCAGCAGGGCTGGAGAGTTTCCATCCCTGTACCAGATAAGGTACGCCCTAACGACAAGCTCTATAAGTTGATTACAGTAAATGAAATTAAAGAAATAAAATAATGGCAACAATTAATGAATTGCAGGATGAAGTAGTAGAGGAGTTTCAGGATTTCACCGATTGGATGGACAAGTATCAGATGCTCATTGACTTGGGCAACGAGTTGGCTCCTCTCGATGAGAAATACAAGAACGAGCAGAACCTTATCGACGGCTGCCAGAGCCGCGTATGGCTGCAATGTGATTATGTAGATGGCAAGCTCGTATTCACTGCCGATAGCGATGCGCTCATCGTAAAGGGTATCATCGCCCTCCTCATCCGTGTGTTGAGCGGTCATACCCCAACCGAGATTATGGATGCCGACCTCTATTTCGTAGAGAAAATTGGTCTGAAAGACCATTTGAGTCCAACCCGCAGCAATGGTCTTCTGGCGATGATCAAGCAGATTCGCATGTACGCCCTTGCCTACAAGACCAAGGAGGCAGAGGCTTAACCGCCTCTGATTATATTATTCAAGTTTCACAAGCTCAGAAGTTAAAGGAGTTAAAGGAGTTATCGCTCCCTACGGTCGCTGAGGAGTTAAGACAACAGTCTTTTTGGCGTAGTTTTTAAGCAGCAAGACATACGTCTTAACTCCTTAACTTCCTTAACTCCTTTAACTTCCTGATATGCGAAAGTTCAGTATTATTATAATAAGGTATATTATAATGCGCAAATTAAGAACGATAGAGATGAACCGCCTCACCCTGGAGGAATTCAAGGAAGCCGAGAAGCTGCCCCTGATAGTAGTCCTGGATGATGTGCGTTCATTATATAATGTAGGAAGTGTTTTCCGTTCCTGCGATGCCTTCCGTGTAGAGGCGGTGTATCTCTGCGGAATCACCGCCACCCCTCCCAATGTCGAGATTCATAAGACGGCATTGGGTGGCGAAGACAGCGTGGATTGGGAATACTTCAAGACTACCGAAGAGGCTGTAGAGAAGTTGAAGCAGAAAGGCTACTTTGTATATAGCATCGAGCAGGTAGAAGGCTCCACCAAGCTCCAGAACCTGCCTGAGGCTCATGACAAGCTTTTCAATCAGGAAATCGAATCTGTAAAGCAAGAGAATTCTTCACTCTTCACTCTTCACTCTTCACTTCCCAAAGGCTACGCCGTGATTTTCGGTAACGAGGTGAAGGGAGTCAAGCAGAACATCGTGGATATGAGCGATGGCTGTCTGGAGATTCCCCAGTTCGGTACCAAGCATTCCCTGAATGTCAGCGTAACAGCCGGCATCGTAGTCTGGGAGTTTGCCAAACTCCTGAAACTATAAGTTGAGTTCGTGCCAAACTTGCGTTTTTTGCCAAGTTTGGCACGAACTCATTTTGGTAATAACAATGTGCAAAAATCCCTCAATGAGGGATAAAAATAATTAAATTCATCCCTCAATGAGGGAGCTTTTCAAAAGAATCCGTCCCTCATTGAGGGATTATTTGTATCTTTGCTGCAGTTTTAAACGATATTCATCTAAAAGAGCAAGATATGATAGACAATAAACTTTATGAATACATGGCGGAGTTATTGAAACGTACTCCGCTTGATTTCATCAGATATAAATATGATGAAATCAACTGGAATGGACGATTAGTAGGTATCGTTGGTCCGCGAGGTGTTGGAAAATCCACCATGATACTTCAGCGCATCAAGCTGTCTAAGGAAGGCCATCACCTGTATGTGTCTGCCGACAATATCTATTTTTCAAATCATTCCTTGATTGACTTTGCTGACGAGTTTATCAAGGAGGGTGGTACACATCTTTATATAGATGAAATTCACAAGTATGCCGGTTGGAGCAGAGAACTGAAGCAAATTTACGACATGCACCCATCCCTGAACCTTATCTTTACCGGTTCATCGGTCTTGGATATCAAGAAGGGCGAAGCTGATCTGAGTCGTCGGGCGCTGATGTATATGATGCAAGGCTTGTCGTTCAGGGAATACCTGCAACTTTTTGAAGGCATCAAGACCAGAGTTTTCAGTCTCGACGAAATACTCAATCACCAGGTAGAGATTCCGGGGTTGGACCATCCATTGCCTGTTTTCAGAGCGTACCTCGACCATGGCTATTACCCATTTGCCATAGAGGGAGATTTTACGCAAAGAATGCTGCAGGTGATAGACCAGACGGTAGAAGTTGACATTCCGCAATATGCTGATATGAAAGCTTCAACAGCACGCAAGCTGAAGCGTATGCTCGTCATTCTTTCCGGGTTGGCTCCCTACAAGCCAAGCGTAGAGAACCTCGCCACAGAAATCGGGGTAAGCAAGAACAACGTGCCTGATTATCTCGTCTATCTGGAGCGTGCAGGAATGATAGGTCTGCTCAGAGATGATACTTCGGGTATGCGCAATCTGGGGAAGGTGGAAAAAGTTTATGTAGATAACCCAAGTCTGATGTCAGTACTTACCTCTAATCCCAACATAGGAAACATAAGGGAAACTTTCTTCTACAATCAGATGAGAGAAAAACAAGACGTTACTTCCTCCAGGGTTTCCGACTTTACCATTGGTGATTATACCTTTGAGATTGGCGGAAGGAAGAAAGGTAAAAAGCAGATAGAGGATGTAAAAAACGGACGTATCGTAAAAGACGATATAGAGACGGGGCATGGAATCATCATCCCTCTCTGGTACTTCGGAATGAATTATTAGAGTCGTGAACTTGCGAAACTTCAGAATAAAGAAACTTTACACCCCTGGCTTTCGGAAAGAGAATTTCGAGAAGCTGGAAGACTGGTGCGCCGGCGGGGGATACCATATTGAACCATGGTTATCCTGTCGCGCTCGCTGGATATTTCCAAGAACGAGTTGGCACGCTACTTCACTTCATTCCTAAACTCCACCTTCCGCCTCTGGCTTGCCGAGGTACGTTTTGTGGCTTCTCTGCCTGTCCCTATCTGTACCGCATTTTCAAATTAAAAGAAGGCTGTACTCCTACCGAATGACGGGAGAAAATGGCTGAAAATGTAGCCGCAGAGGATAAAATGCAGGACTAACCATTTTTCGATAAATACCAGGAAAACGCATTGCGAAATGAAAAAATACGTTAAAAAAGGTGTCGCATTCATAGGAATGCGACACCTTTTTTGAAAAAAAAACACTATATTTGCACCATGAAAGAAATATTAGAAACCATACCAAGGATAGAATTAGCCCTAATTATCATCGGGGTGTTTGCACTCATGCTAGGCATTATCTTCGTATATGCCATGATACATGAGTACAGGATGTATCTTGAGGAACATCGGAAGGCTCGCATCAGCTTTCGTGATTTCTTCAAGCAGGAACAGTTTTATATCTTTCTATTTCTGGCTTCGATATTCATCATGCTGTTAAACCTCCTGTATTTCCTGGAGTGAGTTTCGGCAATAGGCAGACAAATATAAATAACAAATATAATATTAAATTATGAAAAAGTTTAATAATCAATCCTATGGGTCGTATGTCGGCCGTATGAACTATGGGGGGGCAAAGTTCTGTAGATTTGCCCTGTTCCCATTGATGTTGTTGATGTTGTTGTTTGTGCCTACACGTATGGTGGCGCAGACCCCAACAGAAGACTCACGCTATGCTTTGTTTAAAAACTTGGAGGGTATAACCGATGTTACCATTACTGATGACGGCGGTTATCCTTGGAAGATGCTGGACTTGAAAGCCGAAGGAATGACAGATATTAGCTTCGAAATTCCAGAAGGAAGCACAGGACTGATGTCAAGTAATTATAATGTGAATAGTAGCACTTCAGAGACTGTAGTCAACTTCAAAGTAGAAAAGCCTATATTCTTGACATTCAAGCATCTCGTTTCTTCTGAATCTTATTGTGATAAAGCCACTATTACTATAGATAACAAAAAGTTTGAGGAGATTAGCGGAATGAGACAAATAGAGATAAAAGAATCTTTATCTGCTGGCGAGCATACTTTGAAGTTGTCTTACCAAAAAAACTATTCAGGAAATAATAATGCTGACCGCACATTCATATACGATCTGAAAACAGCGACCTCTATTTCTGACAATAATTATATTGCAGAGTACAATGCTAAGAACACTACATTGACTTTCAAGAAAGTTATTGATGCTAATATATCAGATATAGGAAACAACAGTGTCATTGTAGAAAAATATAATAATGTGGGTGAAATTTGCAAAGCTTTAGGAAATGTTACTATCAAGAATATAGTTTTCGAAGAGAGTTTCAAGACGTACGCTCCTACATCGTTGAAAAACTTCTTTTATAACTGCACATCATTGGAAACAATTTCAGGCCTTGAATATTTGAATACAGCGAATATTACGGATATGGGTTCTATGTTCCAGGATTGCTACAATCTTAAATCTCTTGACCTCACTAAATTCGACACCAAGAATGTATCGAGCATGTACTTTATGTTCTATAACTGCCCAAATCTCACATCGCTCGATCTCACAAACTTCAACACCAAGAATGTGAAGAATATGAACGGTATGTTCGGTGACTGCACCCATCTCACCTCGCTCGACATCACTAACTTCAACACAGCGAAAGTGACGAATATGGGCAATATGTTCCTTGGTTGCTCCAATCTCACCTCGCTCGACCTCACAAACTTCAACACAGCGAAGGTGACGGATATGCACGGTATGTTCAATGGTTGCTCCGCTCTCATCTCGCTCGATCTCACAAACTTCAATACAGCGGAGGTGAGGGATATGAACCGTATGTTCTATATGTTAGATAAATCATCCACTGCTCTCACAACCATCTACGTCAGCGATAATTTTGTAACGACCAATGTACAAAATGGTGAGAAAATGTTCAAAAATTGTACAAAACTCAAAGGTTTTCAAAAGTATTCCTTGCTCGATACCGACCACCGCTACGCCAACTATAAGACTGGCTACTTCACCAAGCTGGTAGGTAAAAATGGTGAGGAGATGATAGGAGCAGCGGGAGAAACTCTTGCTGCGGAGAATCTTATTCTTGAAGACGGCAAGGACTTCGTGGCTTACGAGCCGTTCGCAGCCAAGGATGCATCTTACAGTCGCAAGATAAAGGTAGGTTCTACATGGGGAACGCTCTGCTTGCCTTTCACCATTGACCAGAGCAAAGAAACAGGATGTAAGTTCTATCGTCTCACAGGTATTGACAAAGATTGCATCACTCTTGAGAGTTATGAAGATGGAGCAGAAATCCCTGCTGGTACTCCAGTGCTTTTCAAGATGAATGAGGGTAAGACATCGCTTAGTCTTTCTGCAAGCAATGTAGAAATTGCAACTGCCCCAACAGTAGCAGGAACAAACACAGATGTCAACCTCGTAGGTTCATTCACCAAGATTGGCGGCAATGACAATCAGGGGCTTGACAAAAACGACTACATCATCGGTAAGGATAAATTCTGGCGTGTCTCTGACTTGGATGATGGCAATGGCGTGGGCATCAAACCGATGCGTGCATACATCCATCCTGCCACAGCATCTCTGGCAAGAGCAGCCATGCTGAGCATCGGAAAGGGTGATGGCACTACTGCCATTGACAACCTCAACGCTATCAGCAACGATGCCAATGCAGAATACTATGATGCGAATGGTCGTCGTACCAATGGTCTGCAGAAGGGTCTGAACATCGTGAAGCGTGGCAGCAAGACTTATAAAATCATGGTTAAGTAAAGAATTTTAAAATCAAAAGGATATGAAAAAGAAAGAATATAAAAAGCCAGAGATGCAGGTGGTAAATATCACCTCTTGCACCCTCCTCGCAGCATCTACTATGGGTCAAGGAGGCAATGGCGATGATAAACCAGATATGGAAGACAACTGGTATTATGGTGAGTAACAGTCATTATAACGCCTAACGGCAAAATACAAGAAGCCCCCGGTGCACCAGGCACCGGGGGCTTTAAATAAGCTATGGCTTTTTACTTTTAAAATGAGCAACCTCGCTGGCTTAACATCCCGCTAGGCTTTTTTACCTTTTTACCTTTTTACTTTTTTACCTTTAAAGGCTGCAGCTGGTAACTCCGAGCGTAGTAGCGATGGCTGTAAGGACGGAGATTGCAATCTGCAAAATCGTTTTCCAAGTATTTGCTTTCATAGTTTGAATGTTGAATGTTGAGTGTTGAATGTTGACTTAGTGGGGGGATGCGCTGGCTTCTAGCCAGGGCGGCCCTCAGGCGAGGGCTTTATTCAAGCCCATCGCCGCTATCCTGAGAGCCGCCTCCGCCGCCTTCTTGGGTTCCGCCACCGGTAGTACCTGAGCCGCCCTGGCTGGTGTCAGAGCCGCCGCCCTGTTCAGTACCGCCACCGGTAGTACCACCGCCTGTGGTGCCCTCCTCGTCGGTGCCGATATAGCCGCCGTACTCCTGAATCTTGCACTTCTTGCGCAGCTCGGCATTGCTCCAGCTCTTCGTGTTTCTCACAATCAGGTGCACGCCCTCTACGCTGGCAGCCGTCACCTTCTCCTTGGTGTCCTCCGCCTTAGAGCTCATACCGATGGAGAACAGTCCGAGGTCAGAGAGACGCACGCTCTTGCCGTCGAGAATCAGCTCCTGCAGATGGTCGAGTGCATCCATCAGCACACCGTGGATAGTACCACGAGAGTAAGGCGAGCCGTGGTCGGAGATATGCGATACGAATCCCTCGAAGTCCACTTCGCGGTCGGTTACCGAAGTAGCATACCACTTCTTCTTACCTGCGTTTTCACCAGTCTGAGGTGTGCGCTGTACTTTACGATATTTCAATGTTCCTTTCTGTTCCATAATCTTTAGTTTTAATGTTGAATGTTGAATGTTGAATGTTGACTTGGTGGGTTGCGCTTTGTCGAGTGCAACCTTTCTTCGAACGACAGTGCAAAGATACGCCAATTTTCCGATACCACCAAATTTCAGCGTGTGATAAGGCGCGATTTTCAGCACACTTTCAATCCGAAACCTGTTAAACAATCTAACTCGCCGTTTTGCGCCCCGCAACTCATACTTTTTCAGAAGAGAAAACATAGAGTTGAGCACTTAAATACTTTATCCACAACAAATAACAAGATACAAAAAGCCATAAGAAATCTTCCTCAGTTCCTCAGTTCCTCAGTTCCTCAGTTTTTATCTGACCCTTCACTTTTATCTTAATTTAGAAGCTTATTATATATATATATAATAAAATATAATTACTTACAATTTGTAAGTATCAAGTATACCTCTAGAACAAAACTGAGGAACTGAGGAACTGAGGAACTGAGGGACTGAGCTGATTTACTGATAATGATTTTATCATGCTGGTTGTTGGGGGAGGGCGATAGCGACTTCTATCGTTTGAATCTGCGTAAAACTTAAACTGAAATTATATTTAAACTTGCTTTCTATTACTAATTATGTTAAATTCGTGTTAATATTAAGCTTGGTTTGCGTATGTATTAATATTTTTTATATATTTGCATCTCGAAAATGGGAGGAGAATAGAATTAACTGGCCTTAGATACTGAAAAACGCATCTTTCGGTCATTTTATTAACTTAAATATTCAACAAAAGGAAAAATGATGTAGAATTGGTCCCACACCTCACGATAAGAGGCGATCACCAGCACTCCAGGCTGCTTACGCCCTCATAAATTGTTAGCGCAAACACTCATACTCTGCTATAATGAGGCAAGAAACTTAAAACAACAACAATAATAATACAATATGAAAAAAAACTTAAGTACGCGAATCAAGTGTAGTCTGTCGAGGATAAAGGCACTATATATTTTTATAACAGATGTCTATTTAAGTCTGGACAGTGAGTTTATTGTAAATTATATAGAATCTAAAAACATAGTAATTATGAGTGATAATAGAACAATTGAATTGCACGATAATGCAACGTATATTGAAAATTATGGTGATGGACCTAAGAAGAAGGAAGGAAAGGCGAAGGCAGAAGAGAATTTCCGTCCGCTGCCGGAATCTCTTGCTAATCCTCAGGGGTTAATGGTTCTCTCCAGTTTGGCGATACATGGCTTTCTTGATGAGCATTTCCAGCCTAAGGGACTCTCTGTAGCTAAAACTGCAGTTCTTGCGTCCCAGATTTCTACCAAACTCGGCATACAGAATGTATGGGTAGTGTTTGGCACCTTTTGGAATATTGACAAGGAGAATCTTCGCTCTGCCTTTAATAAAGGGATGGACCAGCAACAGATGTCTGGATTTATCGGAGAAACTGCAAAATCGATAAATGTCTGTTAGTTAGTTTGTTATATAACGTGAATGACGTTTCATAAATTAATTCGTACCTGGTACGCGTACCAGGTACGTACCAGGTAGGTTTCAGCATCTTGTTGTACCTTTGCCCCCGGAATTCAGAACCGATATGGTCTGAGTTTCGGGGGCTTTTGTGTATAGGCACATCAACCGTTGTGGGAGCGCCCAACTTTTAAAAAAGGAATTTATAAGATGAAAGCAATGAAACCTTTTTATTTTGCTCATCCGCAGTACGGAAAACTGAGGGTGGTGGTGATTGGAGGCAAAATCTATTACTGCCTGATGGATGTGAAGAACATCTTTAAGAAGTCGGTACAGAAACTCTACGAGACGATTGCTGACTCGGAGGGGGAACTGAAAAATCTGAACATCGTGATGATGAAGGATATGAAAATCAAGTATAACCTCTTCTTCGAGAACCAGGAAATAGGGAAGGAAGAAGCGGAGGCTGAGAACGTGAATGCGGATATCAACTTCTGCGATGAACAGCTGGTGAAGGACCTTGTAGACAAGGATGTTGCTGCCGAGAAAATTGCTGCAAAATGGGTAATAGACTTCGTCAAGAGCAGACTGAATGATGCCGAGAATGCTTCGCTCTTCGAGGCGAACGGAGTCCAGGAGATTTCGGATAACTCGCTGATTCTGCCTATCAATGTAAGCTGTGGCTCAGGGTATATCATGATTAACAGCGAAGTGTTCGATTAATAAAAATATGGAGGTAAAATGGAGATAGTACATGTAGTGGCAATTAATCCTTATCGCAAAGGAAATAAGGGGAAAGTTTTTTCTTACAATATCGATACTTATGATAAGGTGATTGAATCGGCTGCCGTTAAAAAGATGATACAGCAGATTCGGGGTGAATTGCCGATTGACGGAGTGGATTTGAACGATGCGCAGG
>ERZ791927.803-NODE-803-length-28849-cov-3.712996_pt1 | contig 28849 bp, 27 predicted proteins | sample MGYA00510130_ERZ791927 | MGnify/ENA primary metagenome ERZ791927 (study PRJEB30046, sample SAMN00792055) | human gut metagenome | study: EMG produced TPA metagenomics assembly of the A metagenome-wide association study of gut microbiota in type 2...
TCATGCCGACAAAACCGTGCTCACCCGTAGGCCGGATAAGGCGTTCACGCCGCATTCGGCAATATGCACCGATGCCGGATGCCTACATCAACGCCCCCATTATCTTCAACTCCAGCTCATCCGGCACTTCGTTATACGACAGCACATGCAGCCCTGGTGCAAACAACCTTGCGTAGCGCGCCAGCAAAGGGCGCAGCTGCGGCGGCACCAGCAGCACCGGATCTTTCCCCGCCGCTTTCATCTGCTCCTTCACCTGCGGCATCGTGATCTGAAACTGGTTGAGCATATTCGGGTCCACCGGCACGCTATCGAGCATCACTTTGCCGGCCTGTTGCGCCTGATTCACCATGTTGGTCAGCAGATTTTCCAGCTCATTATTCAGCGTATACACCGTCAGCTCCTGCTTGCGAACGAACGGATGGGTAATGCTGCGCCGCAGCGCCAGGCGCACATCGGCCGCCAGCAGAATATGATCTTTAGTCACCGCACTACTGGCGACCAACACGGTGGCGATGGTGACGATATCGCGCAGGGAAACGCCTTCAGTCAGTAGCGCCCGGTACACTTTCAGCAACTGGCTGTAATTGAGCGCCGCGCTCAAATCTTCCGCCAGTCGCGGTGCCATCGACGACAAACGGTTATGCAGCTGAGTAATATCGTCATAGTTAAATAAATAAGGAATATAGCTGCGCACAATCTTATTCACATGGGTGGCAATTACGCTGGCGCTGTCGATCACCTGATACCCCATATTCAGCGCCTTCGCTTTCTGCGCGGGCTGAATCCAGGTGACCGGCATCCCGTACGCCGGGTCGTTCCCCAGCACGCCGTCTATCTCGCCGTAGGTTTCGCTGGAGGGCAGGGCCATCAGTTTATCCGCCGGAATATCCGCTTCATCAGCCTTAATGCCGTTGATGAAAATAGCGTACTGGCTGGGCTTGAGGCGGAAGTTTTCCCGAATATGGATCTCCGGCAGCAGCACGCCGTTGCCGTCGGAAATCACCTGACGTACGCCGCGAATACGCTGGGTGAGCGGGTTGCCCTGCGCTTTATCCACCAGCGCCACCAGTTTGTAGCCGAGGCTTAAACTGATAGGTTCGATCAGCGGAATAGTTTCCCAACTGACCTGTTGCTCGCTGGTTTCTGTCATCGTACGGGTTAGCGTTTCGAGGCTTTTCTCTTCCGCCTCCGCCGCTTGCGGGCGCTTGCTCATCCGCCAGCCGGTAAAACCAAGCAGGGCGCTGAACATCAGGAACGGGAAATGCGGCATTCCCGGCACCACCGCCAGCACGAACATAATTCCAGTGGCGGTGTAGAGAACCGACGGGCTTGCCAGCAACTGATTACGCACGTCATGGGCGATATCACCGTTATCGCTGACGCGGGTGACGATAATCGCCGCCGCGGTGGAGAGCAGCAGGGAAGGGATTTGCGCCACCAGCCCATCGCCGATAGTCATCAGCACATATTGCTGGAAGGCGGCGTCGGCGCTCAGGTTGTATTTGAAGATGCCGATACAGACGCCGCCGATCAGGTTGATTGCCAGAATCATCATCCCGGCGATGGCGTCCCCGCGCACAAATTTTGATGCCCCGTCCATTGCGCCGTAGAAATCGGCCTCGCTGGCGACATCTTTACGCCGGGTCTGCGCCTGCGCCTGATTGATCAACCCGGCGTTAAGGTCGGCGTCAATCGCCATCTGTTTGCCGGGCATCGCGTCCAGGGTAAAGCGGGCAGAAACCTCGGAAATACGCTCGGCCCCCTTGGTTACGACGATAAAGTTGATTGTCAACAGCGTCAGTAAATCCGAGCGTGAAAGCATTATCGCCGCGCTGCACGGGCAGTCGATTTTTAACGGTGGTGGGTTGTCGCCGTTAAATAAAATCAGCCCGTCTCATCTGCCAAAACCTGCCACCGTGGCGGTGCCGGAAGAGACGGAGAAAAAAGCGCGCGACGTCAACGAGAAAACGGCGCTGTTGAAGAAGAAATCCGCCACCGAGCTTGGCGAGCTGGCGACCAGTATCAATACCATCGCCCGTGATGCGCATATGGAAGCGAATCTGGAGATGGAGATTGTTCCCCAGGGATTACGCGTGCTGATTAAAGACGACCAGAACCGCAATATGTTTGAACGCGGCAGCGCGAAGATTATGCCGTTCTTTAAAACGCTGCTGGTGGAGCTTGCGCCGGTGTTCGACTCGCTCGATAACAAAATTATTATTACCGGGCATACTGATGCGATGGCCTATAAAAACAATATCTACAACAACTGGAACCTTTCGGGCGATCGCGCGCTTTCGGCTCGTCGGGTGCTGGAAGAGGCTGGAATGCCGGAAGATAAAGTGATGCAGGTAAGCGCAATGGCGGACCAGATGCTGCTGGATGCCAAAAATCCGCAAAGCGCGGGCAACCGGCGCATTGAGATTATGGTGCTGACCAAAAGTGCGTCCGATACGCTGTATCAATACTTTGGTCAGCATGGGGATAAAGTGGTGCAGCCGCTGGTGCAAAAGCTGGATAAGCAGCAGGTGCTTTCGCAGCGAGCGCGTTAAATGCTGAATCTTTACGCATTTCTCAAACCCTGAAATCACTGTATACTTTACCAGTGTTGAGAGGTGAGCAATGCGTAAAATCATTCATGTGGATATGGACTGCTTTTTCGCAGCGGTGGAGATGCGCGACAATCCCGCCCTGCGCGATATCCCTATTGCTATTGGCGGCAGCCGCGAACGACGGGGGGTGATCAGCACCGCCAATTATCCCGCGCGTAAATTTGGCGTACGTAGCGCTATGCCGACAGGGATGGCGCTCAAATTATGCCCGCATCTCACCTTGCTTCCAGGGCGCTTTGACGCCTACAAAGAAGCCTCAAATCATATCCGCGAAATTTTCTCGCGCTATACCTCGCGCATTGAACCGTTATCACTGGATGAAGCCTATCTCGATGTCACCGATAGCGTCCATTGCCACGGTTCTGCGACCCTCATCGCCCAGGAAATCCGCCAGACGATCTTCAACGAGCTGCAACTGACGGCGTCTGCGGGCGTTGCGCCGGTCAAGTTTCTCGCCAAAATCGCCTCCGACATGAATAAACCCAACGGTCAGTTTGTGATTACTCCGGCTGAGGTTCCGGCATTTCTGCAAACCTTACCGCTGGCAAAAATTCCCGGCGTCGGCAAAGTCTCAGCGGCTAAACTGGAAGCGATGGGGCTACGAACCTGCGGTGATGTGCAAAAGTGTGATCTGGTGACTCTGCTCAAACGTTTTGGCAAATTTGGCCGCATTTTGTGGGAGCGTAGTCAGGGCATTGACGAGCGCGATGTTAACAGCGAAAGGTTGCGAAAATCCGTCGGTGTAGAACGTACGATGGCGGAAGATATTCATCACTGGTCTGAATGTGAAGCGATCATCGAGCGGCTTTACCCTGAACTGGAGCGTCGTTTGGCAAAGGTAAAACCTGATTTGCTGATTGCCCGCCAGGGGGTGAAATTAAAATTCGACGATTTTCAGCAAACTACTCAGGAGCACGTCTGGCCGCGGCTGAATAAAGCTGACTTAATCGCCACCGCGCGTAAAACCTGGAATGAACGCCGTGGCGGGCGCGGTGTGCGTCTGGTGGGGCTGCATGTGACGTTACTTGACCCTCAAATGGAAAGACAACTGGTGCTGGGATTATGATGTATACTATTATGTATATTCTGATGTGCATTATTATGAGGGGATCACTGTATGCATCGAATTCTCGCTGAAAAATCGGTCAATATCACTGAGTTACGTAAAAACCCAGCTAAATACTTTATTGATCAACCGGTTGCGGTTCTTTCTAATAATCGCCCCGCAGGATATCTCTTAAGTGCCAGCGCATTTGAAGCGTTAATGGACATGCTTGCTGAACAAGAGGAGAAAAAACTGGTTAAGGCGCGCTTCCGTCCGAGTGCCGCAAGATTAGAGGAAATTACACGCCGCGCTGAACAATATCTTAATGATATGACGGATGATGATTTCAATGACTTTAAGGAATAAGGATGCGGGTATTCAAAACAAAACTTATTCGCCTGCAACTTACAGCAGAGGAACTTGAAGCGTTAACGGCGGATTTTATTTCCTATAAGCGTGACGGTGTTTTGCCAGATATATTTGGTCGCGATGCACTCTACGACGACTCGTTTACCTGGCCATTAATCAAATTTGAGCGAGTTGCTCATATTCATCTGGCAAATGTGAATAATCCATTTCCGCCACAGTTGCGCCAATTCAGCAGAACGAATGACGAAGCGCATTTGGTATATTGTCAGGGTGCGTTTGATGAGCAAGCATGGTTGCTCATTGCCATTCTGAAACCTGAACCTCATAAACTGGCTCGAGATAACAACCAAATGCATAAAATTGGGAAAATGGCAGAAGCGTTTCGCATGCGTTTTTGAATTTATATTATGAATAACATACAAATAAGAAACTATCAGCCTGGTGATTTTCAGCAACTATGCGCTATTTTCCTTCGAGCTGTTACGATGACGGCGAGTCAGCACTATTCTCCACAGCAAATTGCCGCCTGGGCGCAGATTGACGAATCTCGCTGGAAGGAGAAACTCGCGAAATCACAAGTGCGGGTTGCAGTTATTAATGCACAACCGGTTGGTTTTATTACCTGCATTGGACATTATATCGATATGTTATTTGTTGAACCGGAATACACCCGACGCGGGGTTGCCAGCGCTTTGTTAAAACCATTGATTAAGTCTGAATCCGAACTTACGGTGGACGCCAGCATAACCGCAAAACCCTTTTTTGAACGTTATGGTTTTCAGACAGTTAAGCAGCAGCGCGTTGAATGCCGGGGAACGTGGTTTACTAATTTTTATATGCGATATAAACCGCAACATTAAATCCAGCTTGCAATGAAAATAACGCCCGTCTAGTATGTGCGCGTTTTCTTATTCCACAAACTGCAAGGAGGTAAATCATGACAAATCCTTTATCAATGACTCTTTGCAGACCTTTCCAGGATTAATTCTTTTTTCTTGCCCTGGATTCGTCTGCCATTTCCTGATTTTTATTCATAAATGGAATGGTACATGGGCAAATATATTCGTCCCTTATCCGATGCGGTATTTACCATCGCATCTGATGACCTGTGGATCGAAAGTTCAGCGATCCAACAATTACACACCACGGCAAATTTACCCAACATGCAGCGCGTTGTGGGGATGCCAGATTTACATCCCGGACGCGGCTACCCGATTGGCGCAGCGTTCTTCTCTGTTGGTCGTTTTTACCCGGCACTGGTCGGCAATGATATCGGCTGCGGCATGGCTCTATGGCAAACAGATATTCTCGCTCGCAAATACAACGCCGATAAGTTTGAAAAGCGATTATCAGATCTGGATGACGTTGCTGAAGAAAGCTGGCTGGAGGAAAACCTGCCGTCAGCATTTGCACAGCATCCGTGGCGCAACTCGCTTGGCTCCATCGGTGGCGGTAACCACTTCGCAGAACTGCAACAGATTGATCAAATTATCGACGCGGAACTGTTTGCACTGGCTGGTCTGGATGCGCAGCATCTGCAACTGCTGGTTCATAGCGGCTCGAGGGGATTGGGGCAGTCTATTTTACAGCGGCATATTGCCTCGTTTTCGCATCATGGTTTGCCTGAAGGCAGTGACGACGCGCTACGGTATATTGCGGAACATGATGATGCGCTGGCGTTTGCGCGTATTAATCGCCAGCTGATCGCTTTGCGCATAATGCAACAAGTTAAGGCCACCGGAAGTCCGGTTCTGGATGTGGCGCATAACTTTGTTAGCGCGTGCCAAATCGGCGATCAACAGGGCTGGTTGCATCGTAAAGGCGCCACGCCGGATGACAACGGTCTGGTGATTATTCCCGGTTCACGCGGCGATTACTCCTGGCTGGTTAAACCTGTTGCGAACGAAAAAACGCTCCACTCGCTGGCGCATGGGGCGGGGCGTAAATGGGGGCGCACCGAGTGTAAAGGGCGTCTGGCAGCGAAATACACGGCGACGCAACTCTCGCGGACTGAACTTGGCAGTCGGGTAATTTGTCGCGATAAACAACTCATCTTTGAAGAAGCGCCACAAGCCTATAAATCGGCTGAAAGCGTGGTGCAATGTCTGGTGCTGGCTGGGTTAATTATTCCTGTCGCGCGACTGCGCCCGGTGCTGACGCTCAAAAACAGTGGAGGGAAAAAAGGATGATCTTGCTACAACTCTCCTCTGCTCAGGGGCCGGAAGAATGTTGTCTCGCAGTGAAAAAAGCACTGGACAGGCTGATTAAAGAAGCTACCCGACAGGACGTCGCGGTAACGGTGCTGGAAACAGAAACGGGTCGCTACTCTGACACACTGCGTTCGGCGCTGATTTCTCTGGATGGCGATAACGCATGGGCTCTAAGCGAAAGCTGGTGCGGCACTATTCAGTGGATTTGTCCGAGTCCGTATCGGCCTCATCATGGGCGCAAAAACTGGTTTCTGGGCATTGGGCGTTTTACCGCTGATGAGCAGGAACAATCGGATGCAATCCGTTATGAGACGCTGCGTTCGTCGGGGCCGGGCGGTCAACATGTCAATAAAACCGACTCGGCGGTACGCGCCACGCATCTGGCATCCGGTATTAGCGTGAAGGTTCAGTCAGAGCGCAGTCAGCATGCTAACAAACGGCTGGCGCGATTACTGATTGCCTGGAAGCTGGAACAACAGCAACAGGAAAATAGCGCGGCGCTGAAATCGCAGCGGCGAATGTTCCATCACCAGATTGAACGTGGCAACCCGCGACGAACGTTTACAGGGATGGCCTTTATCGAAGGGTAATGAAGGATGAAACTGCCGGAAGGCGATTAAACGCCATCCGGCAGCAAATCAAATAATTACTTCGCCGGAATTTCTTTCAGCAGTTCAGTCAGAAGCGTCCAGTAATGACCAACGCTTTCGATATGAACTTGCTCATCCGGGGAGTGTGGACCGGTGATGGTTGGCCCGATAGACACCATGTCCATTTCCGGATACGGTTTTTTGAACAGACCACATTCGAGGCCCGCGTGGATAATCTGGATGTTCGGCGTTTTGTTGAACAGACGCTGATAGGTTTCACGTACCAGATGCATTACCGGAGAGTTAGCGTCCGGCTGCCAGCCAGGATATGCGCCTTTTGCTTCTGTTTTCGCACCTGCCAGTTTACCCAGTGAATCCAGCATGCTCACTACGTAGTCTTTACCGCTGTCGATCAGAGAACGGATCAGGCAGTGAATTTCTACGTTATTGTCGGTCATGGTCACCACACCGACGTTCAGGGAGGTTTCGACCACACCTTTTGCCACGTCGGAGTTGCGGATCACACCGTTCGGGGTGGCGTTCAGCAGACGAATAAAGGTATCGCGAGATTTCGCAATCAGGGCAGCTTTATCGTTCGCAACAGAGTCCAGCAGCAATGCCAGATTTTTCTCTTTCTCTGCCAGTTCGTTTTTCAGGATCTCCTGATAGGTATCCACCAGAGATTTCAGGGCGTCGACTTTATCAGCTGCGACAGCAATGGTCGCAAAGGCTTCACGCGGGATGGCGTTACGCAGTGTGCCGCCGTTGAAATCAATAAGACGCAGGTCCAGTTCTTCTGCATGACCCGCCAGGAAGCGCACCAACAGTTTGTTGGCATTACCCAGGCCAACGTGGATTTCACCGCCGGAGTGACCGCCTTTCAGACCTTTTAAGGTTAACTTGAAGGTTTCAAAACCAGCTGGAACCGCTTCACGATCTAAATGCAGGTTGGAGGTGAAGTCGATACCTCCCGCACAACCCATGTAGATTTCACCTTCTTCTTCGGAGTCGGTGTTAATCAGAATATCAGCCTGCAACCAGTTGCTCTGTAAGCCAAAAGCACCGTCCATACCGGCTTCTTCGGTCATGGTCAGCAGCACTTCCAGCGGGCCGTGAACCACGTTTTCGTCAGCCAGAACCGCCAGTGCAGAGGCCATACCAATGCCGTTATCCGCACCCAGCGTGGTGCCGCGTGCTTTAACCCATTCGCCATCAATATAAGGCTGGATAGGATCTTTGGTGAAGTCATGCACGGTGTCGTTATTTTTTTGCGGCACCATATCGAGGTGGGCCTGCAAGACGACCGGTTTACGATTTTCCATACCTGCGGTAGCAGGTTTACGAATCAGGATATTACCTACCTGATCGCGTTCGACATGGAAACCTTTCTCTTTTGCCCAACCAACAATGTATTCAGCGAGTTGCTCTTCATGATAGGACGGGTGAGGAATAGAACAGATTTTGGCAAAAATATCCCACAGCGGCTGTGGAGATAATTGAGACAGTTCAGACACGTTAAGTCTCCTTGTCGATCACCCGCAAAACAGTATTGCAGGTCACAGGGTTAGCAGAAAATGTTGTCAACACAAGACAGGCTTGCGAGATATGTTTGAGAATACCACTTTATCCCGCGTCAGGGAGAGGCAGTGCGTAAAAAGACGCGGACTCATGTGAAATACTGGTTTTTAGTGCGCCAGATCTCTATAATCTCGCGCAACCTATTTTCCCCTCGAACACTTTTTAAGCCGTAGATAAACAGGCTGGGACACTTCACATGAGCGAAAAATACATCGTCACCTGGGACATGTTGCAGATCCATGCACGTAAACTCGCAAGCCGACTGATGCCTTCTGAACAATGGAAAGGCATTATTGCCGTAAGCCGTGGCGGTCTGGTACCGGGTGCGTTACTGGCGCGTGAACTGGGTATTCGTCATGTCGATACCGTTTGTATTTCCAGCTACGATCACGACAACCAGCGCGAGCTTAAAGTGCTGAAACGCGCAGAAGGCGATGGCGAAGGCTTCATCGTTATTGATGACCTGGTAGATACCGGTGGTACTGCGGTTGCGATTCGTGAAATGTATCCAAAAGCGCACTTTGTCACCATCTTCGCAAAACCGGCCGGTCGTCCGCTGGTTGATGATTATGTTGTTGATATCCCGCAAAATACCTGGATCGAACAGCCGTGGGATATGGGCGTCGTATTCGTCCCGCCAATCTCCGGTCGCTAATCTTTTCAACGCCTGGCACTGCCGGGCGTTGTTCTTTTTAACTTCAGGCGGGTTACAATAGTTTCCAGTAAGTATTCTGGAGGCTGCATCCATGACACAGGCAAACCTGAGCGAAACCCTGTTCAAACCCCGCTTTAAACATCCTGAAACCTCGACGCTAGTCCGCCGCTTTAGTCACGGCGCACAACTGCCTGTGCAGTCGGCCCTTGATGGTAAAACCATCCCTCACTGGTATCGCATGATTAACCGTCTGATGTGGATCTGGCGCGGCATTGACTCACGTGAAATCCTCGATGTCCAGGCGCGTATTGTGATGAGCGATGCCGAACGTACCGACGATGATTTATACGATACGGTGATTGGCTACCGCGGCGGCAACTGGATTTATGAGTGGGCTACCCAGGCGATGGTGTGGCAACAAAAAGCCTGTGCGGAAGAAGATCCGCAACTCAGCGGTCGACACTGGCTGCATGCGGCTACGTTGTACAACATTGCTGCCTATCCTCATCTGAAAGGAGATGACCTGGCCGAGCAAGCGCAGGCTTTGTCAAACCGCGCCTATGAAGAGGCCGCTCAGCGTCTGCCGGGCACGATGCGGCAGATGGAGTTTACCGTACCCGGCGGTGCGCCCATCACCGGCTTTTTGCATATGCCGAAAGGCGATGGCCCGTTCCCGACAGTATTAATGTGTGGTGGTCTGGATGCGATGCAGACGGACTATTACAGCCTGTATGAACGTTATTTTGCGCCGCGCGGCATTGCTATGCTGACTATTGATATGCCGTCGGTGGGCTTTTCTTCAAAATGGAAGCTCACCCAGGACTCCAGCCTGTTGCATCAGCACGTTTTAAAGGCGCTGCCTAACGTACCGTGGGTGGATCACACTCGCGTCGCGGCCTTTGGTTTCCGTTTCGGCGCTAACGTTGCCGTGCGTCTGGCATACCTTGAATCGCCGCGTCTGAAAGTGGTTGCCTGTCTTGGTCCGGTAGTTCATACCCTGTTGAGTGATTTTAAGTGCCAGCAACAGGTGCCGGAAATGTATCTTGACGTTCTGGCCAGTCGTTTAGGGATGCATGATGCTTCCGATGAAGCGTTGCGAGTGGAGTTGAATCGCTATTCATTAAAAGTGCAAGGATTGCTGGGACGTCGCTGCCCAACGCCAATGTTATCAGGCTACTGGAAGAACGATCCGTTCAGCCCGGAAGAGGACTCACGCTTAATCACGTCGTCATCTGCTGACGGTAAATTATTAGAGATCCCATTTAACCCGGTGTATCGGAATTTTGACAAAGGCCTTCAGGAAATCACAGACTGGATCGAAAAACGTTTGTGTTAAAAATTTGCTAAATTTTACCAATTTGGTAAAACAGTTGCATCACAACAGGAGATTGCAATGACGTTACCGAGTGGACACCCGAAGAGCAGATTAGTCAAAAAATTTACCGCACTAGGCCCGTATATTCGTGAAGGTAAGTGCGAAGATAATCGATTCTTTTTCGATTGTCTGGCTGTATGCGTCAACGTGAAACCGGCACCGGAAGTGCGTGAGTTCTGGGGCTGGTGGATGGAACTGGAAGCGCAGGAATCCCGTTTTACCTACAGTTACCAGTTTGGTCTGTTCGATAAAGCAGGCGACTGGACGAGTGTTCAGATAAAAGATGCCGAAGTGGTTGAACGACTGGAGCACACCCTGCGTGAATTTCACGAGAAGCTGCGTGAGCTGCTGGCGACGCTGAATCTGAAGCTGGAACCGGCAGATGATTTTCGTGATGAACCGGTGAAGTTAACGGCGTGAATGAAATGTGCCGGATGCATCACATCCGGCAATATCCATTAAAACTGATAGGTCATGCCAACCGCGACAATATCATCATTATTAATATTCAATTTGTTATCGCTATCCAGTTGGTTGATTTTATAATCAACAAACGCTGACATATTTTTGTTGAAATAATACGTAGCACCAACATCGACATAATTGACCAGATCTTCATCACCGATGCCCTCAATATCTTTCCCTTTCGATAAGACATAACCCAGCGATGGACGCAGACCAAAGTCAAACTGGTATTGAGCGACCGCTTCAAAGTTCTGCGTCTTATTGGCAAAGCCGCCAGAGATTGGCGTCATTTTACGTGTTTCAGAATAGAAAGTTGCCAGATAAATATTATTGGCATCGTATTTCAGACCTGTTGCCCATGCTTCTGCACGCTTGCCTGTGCCACGGCTTTGCAGGTTCTGCTCGTTGGTGCGATCAGAGTTGGTATAGGCTCCACTGATGGCGAAATCGCTGCCACCAAAGTCATATGTCAATGACGTGCCGAAGCCATCGCCGTTTTGCTTTTTAACGTCGCGGTTTTCGTTTTTCCCTTGATATTGCAGGGTTAAGTTCAGACCATCGATAACGCCGAAGAAGTCGGTGTTCCGATACGTCGCCAGACCGCTGGCGCGTTTGGTCATAAAGTTGTCGGTCTGCGCCGAGGAGTCGCCACCAAATTCCGGGAACATATCGGTCCAGGCTTCCACGTCATACAACGCGCCCAGGTTACGACCATAATCGAAAGAACCCAAATCTTTATATTTCAACCCGGCAAAAGCGAGACGCGTTTTTTGCTGTGCAGTATCACTCTCCGCTTTATTACCGGCAAACTCAGCTTCCCAACGACCATAACCAGTCAGTTGATCGTTAATTTGTGTTTCGCCTTTAAAACCAAAACGGATATAACTCTGGTCGCCATCTTTACTGTCATTATCACTCATATAATGCATGGCTTTAACTTTGCCATAGACATCCAGTTTATTACCGTCTTTGTTATATATTTCTGCGGCCTGTACGGATACAGATGCCACAATGCCCATCACCACTAATGCCAGAGTGCTCTTTTTCATTTTCATTCCTGATTTTAATTAACGCGCGAATATTCAGCGGGAGAGTCCCGTTGAAAACAGGAAAGTTTTTAACCTGAGATTGTTAAAGATATATTACAGATTAATAATATTCTTAAAATGTGGTAATTTATTAAATCTGTAATAAAAGCGTAAACAACTGCCGCTACGCTTGCTGATCCCGCGCAACAAAACGCCATGCTTTGCTCGCAGATGGTTGGCAACCGACGACAGTCCTGCTAAAACGTTCGTTTGATATCATTTTTTCCTAAAATTGAATGGCAGAGAATCATGAGTGACAGCCAGACGCTGGTGGTAAAACTCGGCACCAGTGTGCTAACAGGCGGATCGCGCCGCCTGAACCGTGCCCATATCGTTGAACTTGTTCGCCAGTGCGCGCAGTTACATGCCGCCGGGCATCGGATTGTTATTGTGACGTCGGGTGCGATTGCCGCCGGACGTGAGCACCTGGGGTACCCGGAATTGCCAGCGACTATCGCTTCAAAACAGCTGCTGGCGGCGGTAGGGCAGAGTCGACTGATTCAACTGTGGGAACAGCTGTTTTCAATTTACGGCATTCATGTCGGGCAGATGTTGCTGACCCGTGCTGATATGGAAGATCGTGAACGCTTCCTGAACGCCCGTGATACCCTGCGTGCGTTGCTCGATAACAATATCGTTCCGGTAATTAATGAGAACGATGCTGTCGCTACGGCAGAGATTAAGGTCGGTGATAACGATAACCTTTCTGCGCTGGCGGCGATTCTGGCGGGTGCCGATAAACTGTTGCTGCTGACCGATCAAAAAGGTTTGTATACCGCTGACCCGCGCAGCAATCCGCAGGCAGAACTGATTAAAGATGTGTACGGCATTGATGACGCACTGCGCGCGATTGCCGGTGATAGCGTTTCAGGCCTCGGAACTGGCGGTATGAGCACCAAATTGCAGGCCGCTGACGTGGCTTGCCGTGCGGGTATCGACACCATTATTGCCGCGGGCAGCAAGCCGGGCGTTATTGGTGATGTGATGGAAGGCATTTCCGTCGGTACGCTGTTCCATGCCCAGGCGACTCCGCTTGAAAACCGTAAACGCTGGATTTTCGGTGCGCCGCCTGCGGGTGAAATCACGGTAGATGAAGGGGCAACTGCCGCCATTCTGGAACGCGGCAGCTCCCTGTTGCCGAAAGGCATTAAAAGCGTGACTGGCAATTTCTCGCGTGGTGAAGTCATCCGTATTTGCAACCTCGAAGGTCGCGATATCGCCCACGGCGTCAGTCGTTACAACAGCGATGCATTACGCCGTATTGCCGGACACCACTCGCAAGAAATTGATGCAATACTGGGATATGAATACGGCCCGGTTGCCGTTCACCGTGATGACATGATTACCCGTTAAGGAGCTGGCCGATGCTGGAACAAATGGGCATTGCCGCGAAGCAAGCCTCGTATAAATTAGCGCAACTCTCCAGCCGCGAAAAAAATCGTGTGCTGGAAAAAATCGCCGATGAACTGGAAGCACAAAGCGAAAGTATCCTCAACGCTAACGCGCAGGATGTTGCAGACGCGCGTGCCAATGGCCTTAGCGAAGCGATGCTTGACCGTCTGGCACTGACGCCCGCACGGCTGAAAGACATTGCCGACGATGTGCGCCAGGTGTGCAATCTCGCCGATCCGGTAGGGCAGGTAATCGATGGCGGCGTACTGGACAGCGGCCTGCGTCTTGAGCGTCGTCGCGTACCGCTGGGGGTGATTGGCGTGATTTATGAAGCGCGCCCGAACGTGACGGTTGATGTTGCTTCCCTGTGCCTGAAAACCGGTAACGCGGTGATCCTGCGCGGCGGCAAAGAAACCTGTCGCACTAACGCTGCAACGGTAGCGGTGATTCAGGACGCCCTGAAATCCTGCGGCTTACCGGCGGGTGCCGTGCAGGCAATTGATAATCCTGACCGTGCGCTGGTCAGTGAAATGCTGCGTATGGATAAATACATCGACATGCTGATCCCGCGCGGTGGGGCTGGTTTGCATAAACTGTGCCGCGAGCAGTCGACAATCCCGGTGATCACAGGCGGTATAGGCGTATGCCATATTTACGTTGATGAAAGCGCAGAGATCGCTGAAGCCCTGAAAGTAATTGTCAACGCGAAAACTCAGCGTCCGAGCACGTGTAATACGGTAGAAACGTTGCTGGTGAATAAAAACATCGCTGATAGCTTCCTGCCCGCATTAAGCAAACAAATGGCGGAAAGCGGCGTGACGTTACACGCTGATGCAGCCGCGCTGGCGCAGTTGCAGGCAGGCCCCGCGAAGGTGGTGGCTGTTAAAGCCGAAGAGTATGACGATGAGTTTCTGTCATTAGATTTGAACGTCAAAATCGTTAGCGATCTGGATGACGCCATTGCCCATATTCGTGAACACGGCACGCAACACTCCGATGCGATCCTGACCCGCGATATGCGCAACGCCCAGCGTTTTGTTAACGAAGTGGATTCCTCCGCTGTTTACGTTAACGCCTCTACGCGTTTTACCGACGGCGGCCAGTTTGGACTGGGGGCGGAAGTGGCGGTAAGCACACAAAAACTCCACGCGCGTGGCCCAATGGGGCTGGAAGCGCTGACCACTTACAAGTGGATCGGCATTGGTGATTACACCATTCGTGCGTAAATAAAACCGGGTGATGCAAAAGTAGCCATTTGATTCACAAGGCCATTGACGCATCGCCCGGTTAGTTTTAACCTTGTCCACCGTGATTCACGTTCGTGAACATGTCCTTTCAGGGCCGATATAGCTCAGTTGGTAGAGCAGCGCATTCGTAATGCGAAGGTCGTAGGTTCGACTCCTATTATCGGCACCATTTAAATCAATAAGTTAGATAAGTGTGTGCCTAGATTTTCTTGCAGTTTGTCATTTGGGTACACACAGGGGACACAAAGCACAAAAGTGTGTACATTTGGTTTTGGTGTCCTCGTGTTTACTTCTTACCGTTGATATAAATTCACTTTCTTGTTGACAAAAATTGTAAGCATGTCGAATGGCAATGTAGACATCGCTATTAGTTGTTTGGCAAGGTATTTATTGAGTGTAAACATAAAAACTTTATCAATATATGCTCAGACTGATGAGGTCAGTATTGATACTGATGTTTTCAAATTTTAGGTCATAAAATGGCTGTCATTCCAATGTCTTACTCCCCTGCTACTGTAGCTCGTCGTTTTTCGATACTGGATGGAGTAACTATTCAGGGTGTGCTTTACCAGATCATCTGGGATCCAAAGACTCCGTTCGCTGCGGTAATCGAAGCTGCACCTTCTGTTATTGATGGTGATATTCGCCATAAGGTTGTTGCCACTCTGGAGCTTCAGCGTCGTTCACAGCTTGAAGGGGTGTTTGTCCGGAAATTATGGGAAGAACAGGACGTTGCTCAGATTGAAGGGATTGTTGTCGATGGCGCTGTACGTGATGTTAGCCTTGCTACGTTTGTTTATGAAACAATAGCCACAAAAGCAGGCGTTATACTATTAAGTGATAACGAGCAATATGAAGGAGGTAAAGCCCTCTGGCAGCATATAGCGCGTCGTTCAACGAATCTTAAGGTGTTTATCTTAGATACAGATTCCGCACGGTATTATCCGTTTGATGGTGATCGGATCTGCTATGATGGGGAAAGTATTCTGAATCAGAAATCTGGAGTGAACATCCTGATCGAAACAAACACGGTGTTGTTCTTGTGGCCGAATCTGTTAATGGAAAAGCCGCATAATTTGCCGATTGCCTCGTGTTCCTGGTGCTCTGGCAACCTGAAGCAGAACAAACAGGGGATAACCGGGATGTTATCCCATCTGTGATCTACTGCCCGGTCAGGCATTTTCCCCATAAAGGTCGAATCACATCTCTATCTTCACTGTAGGGAAATCTTTTATTTTTTTTCTTCTGTTCCAACAGGAATGCGTCAATTTCGTTATTGATAATCTCCTTAACAGTGCGGCGATAACGGTTTAGCGACGTATCACTTATATTTGTCTTTGACAGGCGTAAACTGGTATCGGCTTTGATGTCTTCATTTATGCCATCTTTAACTTTTCGTTTTGGACTATCCGGAATCCCTTCATGCAGATCATAGGCTTTCAGCCCTACAAGTCGTACGGCAACGTCAATCTTCTCTGTTCGTTTTTGTTTATGACTTTCTAACAAAACTTTATTTTTTTTATACCATTTTTGAAATGTTTCCAGACGCTTCTCATTATCTTTACTGAGCTCCAGGAGAGAATGAAATTTAATATTATTTGTTATATTAATTTTACTCTCTGATGTCGGAGGTTTTATTCCTGGGAACTCTATCTCATTTTGGGATGATTTCTTGTATTCCTTCTGCAGACAATGACAAAGATAAATTACTGCATCCTGAAGGGTATTGGTGTGAATCAACCTCAGAAGTTCATCACGTTGTATGGTTATCTGGCAATAATCCTTTTCCCATGCAGTTGTATGCCCGGTTTCTGTATCTTTATCCGGAGTAACTGTTGCGAATTTCCATGTATATCGGATAAAATCTGTTGGTTTAAAATACTTCATGGTTTTGTTGAACCAGTCAATGATTTCATTGGCATAAAGACGGACGTATTCATAGTATATTGACTCAATTTCATACCAGTTGGCGACCCGACACAAATTATTCACGAATTCTGTACGTCCTGTTTTCAACAGTTGTTCTTTCCGTCTGATTACATCCCCGGTATTTTGCTCCGGACAATCTCTGAATATTTTATGTTCCTCTTTAAAGGGGGATAGCCATTCTGGAAGGTCTGTATTATTTTTCTTGTAGAATCCGTTAACTGTTATACCAATAACTCTGGCAAGTATTGCTGATTCATCAATTTCATGATATTGATTCAGGTGTGCCAGTAACTCTGAGGTGCAGGAGTGTGCAACAGACAGATCCTGATGGCAATACCCCTGTCGGGTTTCTGCTGGAATTGGTGAACTCCAGGCCTTACATTCAGTCAGAATATTAAATAAATCATCTCCTACAAACTTTGCCAGTTCAGGTGTTTTCCAGGTTCTCGGTCCTGGGCTGATAAAGGTTGATGTTGTCTGTACCTCTTGCATCGCCCCCCAGGTTTTCAGACTGATATTTCCTTCATCAAAACCATTGTATAAATGGCACATCACATTAAGCGCATCTGTAAGAGCAGAAGGAGTGGGTTGGGGGGAGGTAGACTCTTCAATAGTAAGCTTTGGTTCTTCAGCGCTTCTTTGTTCTCTAAAGATTCTCAGGAGCTCTGTATTGGCACGTAATGCAGAGAGTACTCTGTGCTGTTCTTCAAACCAGGGGCGATATTCTGGATCCTGATATAGTTGACGTGCTTTAAAAATGAGCAAAAGGATTTGTTCGGAAACCGCCTCGTATATGCCAGGGAATGGGTGGAGTTCGCCGGATAAAACACGATCATACTGATACTTTTGTTGCATTGTCCGAGTTACCATGATGTCAGAAGTTTCTGCTTGCTACATATTGGTCCGCTGTCAGACAGAATCGATGTTGTCCACTGAAATGAAACGTTAATCCTGAGCCAGCCGCTGATTACGTGGATAGCTTGTGTACATTTGTTTATATCCTGAGATTTTATACATTATTTACGATAATTTTCTCCTGATTGTGATTGTCTCCGTCAGTTACCTCTGCGTCTTCTGTATAAGCGTATTTGCTTCATTTTCCGATCATTCGTAGCCTGCTTCTGTCTGTTCAGCAACAGATTGTCTTTTCCTCCGCTTGTTGTAGCTTATTTTTGTGATGATTATCACAAATTAGATGGAAATATTTCACCTTCCTGCGACTCCTCCATGCCTTGTTTGAATTTTACATGGATTTATTTATATATCCCAACCTAATTTTAGTCAACAAAAATCGTCATAATGGATTTTTAATATTAATTCTTTGTTTTTATTGGTCGCGGCTTGTTTTTATTTGGTTCTATATGTCTTTATTTTTTCTATTAAAAGCCATTTTAACATTGCAATTCAGTATTTTGACCTATAAAAATCATAGTATTACATTTTATTTGTAGGTGTTGACTGGATGAATGATAGTGACTTTCACTCATTGTTTATCCGGGAAACTTAGTCATTTCATGCTCATGCCGGAAATAAAAAGTATTGATATATCAGGAGGGTAGTATGTGGCTTCCATTAACAGATGAACAGCGTCTGGTCATTTTGAAAGCTTATGGGATTGAATGCGACAGACTGGTACGTGAAAAGGAACGATATGAGATCACGTCAATTTCTCGTACACAAGCGTGGAAACTTGAACGGGAGGGAACATTTCCACCACGTAAGTCTATCGGAAAGAAATCTTGCGGATGGTTGTTAAGTGACCTTCTCTGCTGGATACAGACCAGATGAACTGTCTGTATTTTCAGTATATCCAGTCTGTATAGCAGCTATTGTTGCTATTGTAGCGGAAATAGCTGCTATAACCGAAAGTTATTACGAAAAAAGGAAATATTTATGTCTTACATCAAACCGGATACTCCGTATCCAGTATATGCGCAACCATCAATGACTGGAAATGCAATAATTGAAACTCAACACAATGAAAAAGCATCTCTGGCTATGACTACAACATCATTATTAACAGCGATGTCAATTGCCTGTCAGAATCAGATTGACGTGTGCAACCCCGGAAATTTACGTGGGCCCGTTAATATTTACACTATGGTTCTGGCTGATTCCTGAGAAAGGAAAAAGACCGGGGGGAAGGTGTTAGTGAAATAATTTTAGGAGGTGTTAAGAATGAGAAACATGAATGATATTTCGTGGTAAATAACACAGTATGAACTGAATTAACCTTATCGGTTTATTAAACATCAGATCTACAGATATTCTGTATTTCTCAGAACATTAGGTCTGAACAGCAGCTATTTCTCTATTATAGAGGGAGTTGCTGCTACTTTACTAACCCATTAATGAAAAGAGAGGCTTTTATGTGCTTACTTGCACCAGAAAATCCTTATCCGATATATGCACTACCACCGCTGGTGAGAAATGCAATAATTGAAACTCAAAAAAATACACAGGCACCTTTGGCTATGGTGGCGACATCCGCATTAACAGCGATCTCAATTGCCTGTCAGAATCAGATTGACGTGTGCAGACCTGGAAATTTACGTGGGCCTGTTAATCTTTACTCTCTGATTCTGGCTGATTCTGGTGAAAGGAAAACGACCGTGGATAAAGTGTTTATGAAAGCATTTTATCTCAGGGATGAAGCCCTGGCGGAAGAATACGCGAAACTGGTTGAGAATTACAGCACAGAAAAGGAAATATGGGAGCAAAAACAAAAAGCGCTGGAATCAAAATTTCATAAAGAGATTCGTGCCGGTAAAGATTACAAGGCAACAGAATCAGAGCTTGAAACGCATCTGAATAAGTCTCCTGTTCCGCCGCAGATACGTCGAACAATTTTTAATGAGACAACGATAGAGGGAATGTTAAAATATTACTCCGATAGCAATCGTTCTTTTGCTCTTGTATCCAGTGAAGGAGGGGTAATTTTTGACAGCCGGGCCATGAGTAAACTGGGAATTATTAACACTTTGTGGGATGGAGGTTCTCTTTTCATCGACAGGAAATCATCTCCCGGAATTAATTTGAAGGAGCCAAGACTGACGATGTCGGCGATGATTCAGCCTGATGTTTACCACAAAGGTTTTTGTACGCGAAAAAAGAACTTGTGAAAACGTCAGGACATCATGCAAGGTTTTTGATGTGTCAACCAACATCAACGCAGGGGACAAGGATAATAACCGGAGATAATTATTCATCACAGTATCAGGATTTGTTTGAACAGAGGATCAATGAGCTTATTGATGAAAGTCTGGCGATGAGTGGTGAACGACGTTGCCTTCACTTTTCTCCTCAGGCTGCCAGAATCTGGACGGATTATTACAATGATGTGGAATCGAAGCTGGGGGGATTGGGGCCTTTAAGACATTGCCGGGAATATGCTGCTAAAAATGCAGAGTATATGGCAAGACTGGCAGGACTTATTTACCATTCGAGCGGTGAGGAGGGGGAGATTTCCCCTTACATTGCAGAAATGGCGAGAGAATTAGCAATATGGTACGGTAATGAGTATGTGCGGTTGTCTAATCCGTTAACTTTTGACAACCCTGCCCTGACCGTACCTGTGCGACTCATTCCAGAGGAGCTTGAACTTTTCAACTGGATAAAAAGCTATTGCATTGAGAAGGGGATCCTCTGTATGAAAAAAAATGACATTTTACAGCGTGGTCCGAACCGTTTCCGGAAAAAGGATAAAATCAACTGGTTACTGGATTTACTGTATGAACAAAACAGAGTTGTACCGGTTATTGAGGGAAAAACGTTGTGTGTCGCACCTAACTTTGACCTCTGAACGACTTAATCGTTGACTAACATATAGTCTCCTCTGCTACTTGCGGAGGAGACTAATGCCTTTACCATGTCAGCGTTGTATTAGAAAACTCTGGTACAGGTCAGTCAGTAAATATAACTGGTGTAACCACTATTTACTATTGGATATCCTGTTGCTCAGGATATTGTCGGCTTTAGTCTGAGGTGAGGTGGGGCCTTCATTGTTTTCGTATTCAATAAATAATTTAGGTTAATTAGTATTATTAATGGGGGTTATGTTATCTGTTATGTTGTCTCTTTCTATCGTAATGTCACTCTTCTTTATGCTGAGTATTCTGTATGTGCGTAATGCGTCTATCCCCATATGCTACAGTGTGGTGGTGTATGGGGATTAGTTATGTGTAAATTATGTCACTCACTCATAGCGTAATATTGAGAAAGTTAATCCATTGAGTGTGTGTCTGGTTCGTATTTAACACTAGTTACGTACCAGAACACTTTAGGGATATATTATCTTTGGTTCGTACGTTATAGTGCCGTTACAGTTTATAAGTATGGGTAAATATAATCTTTTCTGTATGAAATAATCTTCTTATGGTGTGTGGGGTATCAATAGCGGTGTTGCCTGTAGCTACCCGATACTGACTTGTGTGAATGTCAGATTACTTCCTGTAAGTGATTGAATGGTACTTCCTTAAACTCAATTCTATGAGGTGTGTTTTTACCTTTGTAATTCGTACTGGTCCTCTGTTTAAGAGAGTCTCACTGTATTCTGAAGTATTACCTCATTGCTGTAATGAGGTAATACAAAACAGTTTTAACAGGTTGTCTGTACTGCTGGTTATCTCTTTTATTAATGCCGTGGTACGACGTTTCTGTACCCTCAGCATTTACATAATTTCCTCTTCCTGTGAGTTTTATAAAGTAAGGACTATAAAATGTATAATGCTAACCCCAATTACGAAATGAATTTCGCGATTCTGAAAGATGTGAATGAATACATGGAAGGTCTGTTTCAACGTTTTTCTAAACTGTTACCTTTCAGAATTGATTTTGCCTACAGGAAAGACACGCCCAGTTTTGGTCATTCCTGTAAGCACAGTATGTGTATTGAAATGCACCGCTTACTTAGCGAAGCCCAAACGATGTTGGCAGGATATTACTGGGTAATGGAATATACGTCAAACAAGGGACTTCATATTCATTTTATCGGCTATCTGGATGGACAACGTCACAAGAACTCTTATCAGATATCCAGGCAACTGGGGGATATCTGGAGGCGGATCACGGAAGGGGAGGGTTATTTTCATCTGTGCCGGGCTAAAGACAAATACCCGGTGCGTATCGATCACGTGATTCACTATAGTGATAAATCTGCGGTAGACGACTTACGTTACGCCCTCAGCTACCTGGCTAAACAGGATCAGAAAGAACACGGTATTATTCTGGGCCGTAGCAGGCTTCCTGAAAAAAGTAACCGCGGCCGACCACGACACAACTGAATTACAGCTGTATTAGGTATTAGAATTAAGTTTCTGTAAGTTGTTGGGAGGTGCTTGAGTTAATAGGCAGAAGAGGGCGGGGCGCTTTGTCATCAGTGTAGGGGACCCGAATTTCTGCCGTGGTGCCTCAGTGGATCGGATACAGGTAACGAATATGGTTCATAAATCTGACAGCGATGAATTAGCTGCATTGAGGGCAGAAAATGCCCGTCTGGTCTCATTACTTGAAGCTCATGGGATTGAATGGCGACGTAAACCGCCGATCTCTGTGCAGCGCGTTTCTGTATTATCCACCAATGAGAAGGTTGCATTATTTCGTCGGTTGTTTCGTGGGCGTGATGATGTATGGGCCCTTCGATGGGAAAGTAAAACCAGCGGCAAATCAGGGTATTCGCCTGCCTGCGCTAACGAATGGCAGTTGGGTATATGCGGTAAGCCCCGGATAAAATGTGGGGACTGCACTCACCGTCAGTTGATTCCTGTATCTGATCTCGTCATCTACCACCATCTGGCAGGTACCCATACTGCCGGGCTATATCCGTTGCTGGAAGATGATTCCTGTTATTTTCTGGCTGTTGATTTTGATGAAGCAGAATGGCAGAAGGATGCATCCGCATTCATGCGATCCTGTGATGAGCTGGGTGTACCCGCTGCGCTGGAAATATCCCGTTCACGTCAGGGAGCGCATGTCTGGATATTTTTTTCCTCACGAGTTTCGGCCCACGAAGCTCGCCGTCTGGGGACTGCTGTTATTAGCTATACGTGTAGTCGGACCCGACAACTGCGATTGAGTTCTTATGACCGATTATTTCCTAACCAGGATACTATGCCAAAAGGGGGATTTGGTAATCTTATCGCGTTACCTCTGCAAAAAAGACCGCGTGAATCGGGGGGCAGTGTTTTTGTTGATATGAATCTCCAGCCTTATCCTGATCAATGGGCTTTTCTTGCATCGGTGATCCCGATGAATGTGCAGGATATAGCACCGACGATATTACGGGCTACAGGGAGTATCCATCCTCTGGATGTGAGTTTTATCAACGAAGAAGACCTGGGTACGCCGTGGGAAGAGAAAAAATCATCAGGAAACAGACTGAATATTTCTGTTGCTGAACCGCTGAAAATCACGGTGGCAAACCAGATCTATTTCGAAAAAGCGCAATTACCTCAGGTTCTGACTAACCGACTTATTCGGCTGGCAGCATTTCCGAACCCTGAGTTTTATAAAGCTCAGGCAATGCGTATGTCAGTCTGGAATAAGCCCCGTGTTACAGGTTGTGCGGAGAATTACCCGCAACATATTGCGTTGCCCCGGGGATGCCTGGACAGTGCTTTATCCTTCCTCAGGGACAACAATATTGCTGCAGAATTAATCGACAAACGATCTGTGGGCACAGAATGTAATGTGGCTTTCACCGGAAACCTCAGAGCGGAGCAGGAAGAGGCCGTTTCGTCATTACTCCGTTATGACACTGGTGTACTTTGTGCTCCAACGGCTTTTGGTAAGACAGTTACCGCGGCGGCAGTGATTGCCAGACGGAAAGTGAATACACTGATACTGGTACACCGGACTGAATTGCTGAAGCAGTGGCAGGAGCGTCTCGCGGTGTTTCTGCAGGTCGGTGACAATATTGGTATTATCGGGGGAGGTAAACGTAAACCCTGTGGCAATATTGATATTGCGGTGATGCAGTCTATATCCAGATACGGAGAAGTTGAACCTCTGGTCAGGAATTATGGGCAAATCATTGTGGATGAGTGCCATCATATTGGTGCGGTTTCATTTTCTGCGATTCTGAAGGAAACGAATGCCAGATATCTGCTTGGCCTGACGGCAACACCAATCCGACGGGATGGCCTGCACCCCATTATTTTTATGTACTGTGGTGCCATTCGCCATATAGTGGCCCGCCCGAAGGAAAACCCACATAATCTGGAGGTGCTGACCCGTTCCCGTTTTACATCTGGTCATTTACCATCGGATGCGAGAATCCAGGATATTTTCAGAGAAATTGCTCTGGATCATGACAGAACGGTGGCGATAGCTGAAGAAGCCATGAAAGCTTTTGGGCAGGGGCGTAAAGTTCTGGTACTGACTGAACGTACAGAGCATCTGGATGCTATAGCATCAGTGATGAATTCACTGAAATTGTCTCCCTTTATTCTCCACGGTCGACTATCGAAAAAAAAGCGTGCGATGCTGATATCCGGACTGAATGCTCTTCCTCCTGATTCTCCTCGTATTTTGTTGTCAACCGGTAAACTTATAGGCGAAGGATTTGACCACCCTCCGCTGGATACGCTGATTCTTGCCATGCCTGTGTCATGGAAAGGGACGTTACAGCAGTATGCAGGGCGTCTTCACAGAGAGCATACAGGTAAAAGCGATGTCAGGATCATTGATTTTGTGGACACTGCGTATCCTGTGCTGCTCAGAATGTGGGATAAACGTCAGCGGGGTTATAAAGCGATGGGGTACAGAATTATAGCTGAGGATGATGAACCAGCGTTTTCATTTTAAGGAATACTTTACTCTTTTTAAATAATTTGAGCTCCCCGAGTTGTACGGGCAACAAAGAGCCCCAGTATACAGGCTTCCGGAATATGTTGTAGTATCAGGCTTTTCATCGCTTTAAAATGACTACCGGCAGTAAGAACGTCATCAAAAATAACAATCCAGGGTCTGCATCCCTCCAGTAATTGTTCATTCAGTTGGTAGTTTGCCATAATCGCTTCTGGTGAGGGGCGATTTGTTGCTGTATGAGAGGCAATTGTTGATGCGTTTTGCACAACCAGTTCCCAGTAATCCAGCATGGGCTCGTAGGTTTTCGCAATTCGCAGAATTTCTGTCATACGGTCATCGTAAGCGGCATGTATCCCCTTGGTACCCGGATTACAGCTGATGACGCGGATTCGCACCTGGTGGCGTTACTGCAACAGACATGGGACGCCCTCAGTCCAGAGGGACATTGCACGGTGGAAGGGTGTTACAGATTGATGCGTACGGCGACGTCAGGAGAGAGTGAACCGTTCACGGCGTTAAAGAGCACGCTCCGGTCGTTGACACGTCCTGTGGTGGCAGGTCTCTTCCGCTGAGGCATCAGGTGTTACCCGTGCACACTTCTGGGTCAGGGTTTATCCGGTGACGGAAACGGCGGTGGCTGGTATCATTAAAAACAGGGACCCGGGATTGTGAAGTGGATGACGGTGAGCAGAAAAGAGAAAAATACGCCCACGCCGCATGATGCCGCCTTCAGGGCATTTATGTCCTCAGCGGAGGTGGCCCGCGATTTTGTTGAGTTACATCTTCCGGCGGAATACCGGCAGTTGTGTGATCTGTCGACGCTGCGGCTGGAGCCCTGTACCTTTGTGGATCAGGATCTGAAACAGTATGCGTGTGATGCGCTGTTCAGTATGAAGACCGTCAGTGGTGAAGAGGGGTATATTTATTGCCTCGCGGAACACCAGAGCACGGAAAACGCATTTATGGCATTCAGAATGCTCAGATATGCGGTGGCGGCGATGCAGCGCCATTTTGAACAGCACCATGAGCTGCCGCTGGTGATCCCGCTGTTGTTCTATCACGGAGAGCGGAGTCCGTACCCGTACAGCATGAACTGGCTGGACTGTTTCAGAAATCCGGAACTTGCTGCTAAAATCTACACCAGATCGTTTCATCTGGTGGACGTGACGGTGCTGGATGACGACGAGATAATGCAGCACCGGCGTATGGGGGCTCTGACGCTGTTGATGAAACACAGCCGCAGCCGGGACCTCATGATGCAGATGGACAGGCTGGTTCAACTGATACAGAACTCGCTGAATGAAGAACTGGCGCAGATCCTGTTCCACTATCTGCTGAACGGCAGTGAACATGTGACGGTAAGGTTTTTGCAGATGCTGGCGCAGCGTCTGCCACAGCACGAGGGCAATATTATGACACTGGCAGAACAACTGAAGCAGAGCGGGCGTGAGGAAGGCATTGCGCTGGGGCTGGAGCGTGGTATTGCTCAGGGAATGGCGCAGGGAATGGCGCAGGGAATGGCGCAGGGCGTTGAACAAGGTAAGCTGGAAACTGCCCGCAATATGCTGAATGCCGGGATAAACCGGAAGATGGTACTGGAGCTAACCGGGCTTTCAGATGAGCAACTCAACATGCTGAAGCATTGACTGTATGTTGTCGGGTGACACTTCCTGCTCTCCTGTAGCAGGCGGTGGTGGCTTCATTATATTGCTCAGAACAGGGGGCACCTCTGAATATTTTGGAGTGTTCATTTGTAAGACCGCTATCCGGCCCTGCAGGAATATAAATCCGGGGGAATTCACGACGTCATAGACATATTTCCTTGTTACCATACTGATGTGGTACGTTTCAACCATTTTGGCATATCGTACTTCTTCAGCGACCAGCACCCGGACCTGAAAGCCGACTACATTCTGGCGAACCCGCCGTTCAACCTGAAAGACTGGCGTAATGAAGCCGAATTAACCAAAGACCCACGTTTTGCTGGTTATCGTATGCCGCCTACCGATAACGCTAACTACGGTTGGATTTTGCATATGCTCTCCAGACTGTCGGCTAACGACACAGCAGGTTTTGTGCTGGCAAACGGTTCGATGAGTTCTAACACCAGCGGTGAAGGCGAGATCCGTGCACAGATGATCGAAAATGATCTGATCGACTGCATGATCACTCTGCTAGGTCAGTTGTTTTACACCACGCAGATCTAGGTGTGTTTATGGTTTATGACCAAATCGAAGGTTGCCGACCCGGCCACAGGTTATCGTGATCGTCAGGGCGAGACGCTGTTTATTGATGCGCGTAACTTCGGCACCATGATTAGCCGCACAACTAAAGAGTTAACGACGGAAGATATTGCCACCATCGCCGATACCTATCATGCGCTGGCGCAGCACGCCAGAAGAACTGGCTGCACGGATTGCGCGTGGTGACAGCAAGCTGGAAAAATATGAAGACCAAGCGGGCTTCTGCAAAGTTGCGACCCTGCTTGATATTAAAGATAACGACTACATACTGACACCGGGCCGCTATGTGTGTGCAGCCGGGCAGGAAGAAGACGGAGTGGCATTTGAGACGAAAATGCAGGATTTGTCGAAGACGTTGTTTGAGCAGATGAAGCAGGTGGATGAACTGGATCGTGCGATTCGCCAGGATCTGGAGGCGTTGGGTTATGGGGAATAAGTGGAAGTGGCCAGAATTCCGTTTGGATGAAATTACGACTTTAATTGTTGATTGTCCTCATTCAACGCCAGAATGGGCAGACTAGAATGAAAATCGTTGCTATAGTACTTTGCCATAAAATCCTCTGAAATTTGTTAATTAGTGGTTAAGTCACAAAATGACGTATATTGTAACCCTAAATACCCCATCAAGAGATGATTGGTTAACGCAACTTGCCGATGTTGTGACCGTTCCTGATGAACTTCTGCGTCTTTTGAATATAGACGCGGACGAAAAACTGTTGGCCGGACGCAGCGCCAAAAAGCTGTTTGCCCTGCGTGTGCCCCGAGCATTTATCGATCGCATGGAGAAAGGCAATCCGGACGATCCGCTTTTGCGTCAGGTAATTACCTCGCAAGATGAGTTTGTCGGTGCGCCCGGATTCTCCACCGATCGTAAACGTCAATACGGCGTTCGCTTAACTTAACTTAACTTAACTTATCGTAGCTGGAAGAAAGCCCTATCATTGGTCCTTTCGACAAACAGCGCCTGAAAGAAGCCCACAAACGCATTTTTAACGGCATTTATCCATAGGGCCGGAGAATACCTGGATGATGGTTAAAGAGTAGTTGGGTAATCAGTTGCCGATTCAACTTAACTGTATGTTCAGTTCATTTGTGATAATATGGTTATTTCCGAAATTTTCGTTCCATTAGAGTATCATGCATGTCTAAACATCAAACTCAACTTTCCTTACTGCAGGATGATATCCGCAGTCGCTATGATAGCCTTAGCAAACGTCTTAAACAAGTTGCTCAGTATATACTGGATAACAGTAATAGCGTTGCTTTTGATACGGTCGCTTCCATCGCGCAACATGCCGATGTTCCCCCTTCGACACTGATTCGTTTTGCTAATGCGTTTGGTTTTAGCGGATTTAATGAAATGAAACGGATATTTCGCCAGCACCTGATGGAGGAAACAGTAAGCTATACCGAGCGGGCGCGTCTGTTCAGACAGAAAAATGCGGATGAAGGGGAACCTACCCCGGAAAAGCCGGGTGAAATTCTGAAGCTATTTTCAATGGTGAATGCACAGGTATTACAACAATTACCGGTGCAGATTAAAAATGAGCAGTTGGATGCGGCGGTAAATCTGTTAGCGAAAGCTGACAATATTTATGTGATTGGATTACGTCGTTCGTTTAGCGTGGCCAGTTATTTAACCTACGCATTGCGTCATCTGGAGAGACGGGCATTTTTAATTGACGGTATTGGCGGAATGTTCTCTGAACAGCTAAGTATGGTCAGCTCCGACGATGTCGTTATTGCCATCAGCTACTCGCCTTACGCGCAGGAAGTGGTGGAATTAGTCGAGCTTGGCGCGAAACGCGGTGCGCACTATATTGCGATAACCGATAGCCAGGTCAGCCCGCTGGCAGCGTTCAGTGAAGTCTGTTTTGTGGTACGTGAAGCGCAGGTCGATGGTTTCCGTTCTCAGGTCGCGTCCATGTGTCTGGCGCAAACGTTAGCGGTTTCACTGGCGCTGGCGACGGAGTAAAAAAAGGGAGCGGTTTGGGAAACGGAATTTTTTGTTAAGCGAATTATTTAATCAATTTTAGATCCTAACGTATTGATTTAACGTCAGTGGCTATCGCCTTTAAGTTATCGCTCTTGCTATATCGCATTTAGGTTATCCGATTAAGGCCACAGCCCCTGAAAACGCCGTATAGCACGGGAGTACACCCGAGCGCGATAACGCAACCGTACAATATTTAATGAGATGGTCACTCCCTCCTTCCTGGTACTATGCAGAGGACAGGCTTTCATT
>ERZ791927.805-NODE-805-length-28743-cov-5.784509_pt1 | contig 28743 bp, 26 predicted proteins | sample MGYA00510130_ERZ791927 | MGnify/ENA primary metagenome ERZ791927 (study PRJEB30046, sample SAMN00792055) | human gut metagenome | study: EMG produced TPA metagenomics assembly of the A metagenome-wide association study of gut microbiota in type 2...
CGTCAGGCGATGCCTTCCTGATTAAAATTAAGATTTTAATCAGGAAATAGTATTAGTTTGCCGCTGTGTTGTCCTTATAGTAGTCCGTGTCCAGAATCAGATTGTTGATCCGCACGAACTGCTGCACCTTTTGGGCCATTGCGTCAAGGGTTTCGCTGCTGGCCTCCGCTTCACCGCCGGTGATGCTGAGAACACGCTTTGTCCCCGCGTCGTAGGCGATATCTCCGGATATCCAGCTGCCGTCGGAGAACAGCGCGTAGCCCTCATAGGTGGGGTCAAAGGCGTCCCGGCCTATGTAATCATAGGGGCTGTCCACACCCAGAAGATTCAGCATCGTGGGCAGGAGGTCAGAGGTGTTCAGCGTCTTGTCCACCTTCATGGGCTGCAAATCCGCGCTCCAGATGAAGCAGGGCGTCTTTTCCAGCAGCAGGGCATCGCCCACCCCGGAAAGGGCGTACAGGGACGCTTCGTCCTTGTAGCCGTAGGTGTAGTGGTCAGTGACACCGATGATAACGGTGTTGTCAAGCTGTCCCTTGTCCTCCAGCTCCTGAAGCAGCCGGGCAAACAGATCGTCCACCAGCTTGGCCTTGAGATAGGCGCAGTCCGTTTCCTCGTTGCCGGTAAGCCCCCGGAATTCCGGGTACTTTTTCAGCGCCCAATAGCTCAGGACTTCATTGTACTTGTAGCTTAAGTGGGCAGAACGGGTGATGATGAAGTTCAGGGTCGGCTGTCCCTCCCGGAAGAATTCGGCATTCAGACCGGGATTGTCAAACAGCAACTGATCGTCATACAGAAGGTCTTCCTCGTCCGCGCCGATGTAATCCCCATAGCAGACGTATTCCGAATACCCCATGGCGGGAGAGAACACGCCGCGGCTGTAGAAGCTGGGGTCATTATAATGGAAGGTCTTGGCGGAATATCCCTCCTGCGTCAGCAGGCTGGCAAGGGACTGGCGGTAGGTGTTCGTGATGTAGTCGAAAGCATAGCCGCCCTGACTGCTCAGGAACGAGCCGGTATTCATGCAGAACTCCGAATTGAAGGTGCGGATGCCGCCGTAGCCCGGCGTGTAGAAGTGGGTGAAAGAAATACCCTCGGACATGAGCCGTTCCAGCGTGGGGGTGTACTCCCCGATCATCCAGTCGTCCATGGATTCCATGAGCACCAGAACCACGTTTTTCCCTTCCAGCAGGCCGGTCATTTCGTTGTCGCCGCCCACGGTACGGTCGGCAAAATAGGCGTTGATCTCCGCTTTCCCTGCCTTCTGCGCCGCGGCGTAGCTTGGCGTCAGGGGGTAGATGCCGTTTTTGTAAATGTCCTTTTCCAGCGTCTGGTACAGGCCGCAGACCTGATACAGCCGGTGGGCGTTGAACATGTTGTCATAGGCCGCCTCAGCGGACTGAACTCTGCCGTAGTCGGAGGATGCGTAGCGGATGTCGCCGTCCTGCAAAAACACCGCCTGCGGCAGGCAGGCCGCTCCTACCGACGCGGCGATGACCACCGCCGCAGCCGCGATTCCGGTTGACCATTTCTGCTTCCACCTTGGGAATTTCACCAGAATCACGATACCCTGCACCGCCAGCGCCGCCAGTCCCAGCCACCAGCCGATGGGGTAGCTCAGCAGGACGGAAAAATAGTCCGACCCCTCAGACGCATAGCGGAAATCCGACAGCCACATCATCTCGGAAAACAGATAAAAATACCCTGTCTGCACAGCGGCGTAGATTGCGGCGACGAAATACAAAATACCGTACACCACTCTCCCCGCCTTGGCCGGAAACAGCCTGACAAAGCCGCTCAGAATCGCCGCCCACAAAGCGCCGAAAGCCAGCGGCCAGAGCTGCGCCAACCGGAACTCCTCCGTATTCAGGGATAAAAAGAAAAAGGCAAACACTTCCACCAGAAAGAAGGACAGCGGCAGGAAAAGAAAATGTATACGCCGCCGTGTTTTTTGTTTGCCCGAGGTCATGCCCACGAATCATCCGCTCCTTTATCGAAACTCATGGTATTGTATCACAAAATGCCGCAAATGTACACTTAAGAATTCCTTGTATCGATATTTTTCACAAAAAATTTATTTTCCTCTTGTAAAATCTTCCTAATTGACGTATACTTAGGGGAGCTTCGAAGAAATCGGCGATTGCTTTCGGTGATTTCTTCCTTATACTTTCTGCGAGAAAAGAGGACACCCATATGGATTTGATTACCGTCCGCGATCTGTTCAAAAACACCGAAAAATATGCCGGCGCCGAAGTGAACGTCGGCGGCTGGGTGCGAAACCGCCGGGGCAGCAAGCAGTTTGGCTTCATCGTCTTAAACGACGGTACTTATTTCACCCCCGTGCAGGTGGTGTATAACGACACTCTGGAAAATTTTCAGGAAATTTCCAAAATCAACATCGGCGCCGCTCTGATCATTCGCGGCACGCTGGTTCTCACCCCGGACTCCAAGCAGCCCTTTGAGATTCAGGCCGAGAGCATTACCGTGGAAGGCCCCTCCACCGGCGACTACCCTCTGCAGCCCAAGCGCCACTCCATGGAGTTCCTGCGCACCATCAACCATCTGCGTCCCCGCACCAACACCTTTCAGGCGGTGTTCCGCGTCCGCAGCCTTGCCGCTATGGCCATCCATCAGTTCTTTCAGGACCGGGACTTTGTCTATGTCCACACGCCCCTGATCACCGGCTCCGACTGCGAGGGCGCGGGTGAGATGTTCCAAGTCACCACCCTTGACCTGAACAACGTCCCCAAGACCGAGGACGGCAAGGTCGATTACACGCAGGACTTCTTCGGCAAGCCCACCAACCTGACTGTTTCCGGCCAGCTTAACGGCGAGACCTTCGCCATGGCCTTCCGCAACATCTACACCTTCGGCCCCACCTTCCGGGCGGAGAACTCCAACACCACCCGCCATGCCGCAGAATTCTGGATGATCGAGCCTGAGATCGCCTTCGCCGATCTGGAGGATGATATGGAGCTGGCCGAGGCCATGATCAAGTATATCATCTCTTACGTTCTGGAGCACGCCCCCGAAGAAATGAACTTCTTCAACGAGTTCATCGACAAGGGACTGCTTGACCGTCTTCACAACGTCCTGCACAACGAATTCGGCCGCATCACCTACACCGACGCCGTGGCGCTGCTGGAAAAGCACAACGATGAATTTGAATACCCCGTCCACTGGGGCAGCGACCTGCAGACCGAACACGAGCGCTTCCTAACGGAAAAGGTGTTCAAGAAGCCCGTCTTCGTCACGGATTACCCCAAGGAGATCAAGGCGTTCTACATGAAGCTGAATCCCGACGGCAAGACCGTGGCCGCTATGGACTGTCTGGTTCCCGGCATCGGCGAGATCATCGGCGGCAGCCAGCGTGAGGACAACTTCGACATCCTGAAGAACCGCATCGAAGAACTTGGCATGAAGCCTGAGGACTATGCCTTCTATCTCGACCTGCGCAAGTACGGCTCCGCCCGTCACGCGGGCTACGGTCTGGGCTTTGAGCGCTGCGTCATGTACCTCACCGGCATTGGCAACATCCGGGACGTGCTTCCCTTCCCCAGAACCGTCGGCAACTGCGACCTGTAATTGCAGCACCATCGATTGCAAAAGGCGAACCGTTTCATACGGTTCGCCTTTTTTGATGGTAATCATCCGGTCAGGAAACGGAAAACCGCCCGAAAGAAGCAAGCTTCTTTTGGGCGGAAATTCATTTTTGCATTCTTAATTACACAGCCAGGAAGAACTTCACCAGGAACAGAGCGGAGATCACGTAGGTCAGGACGGAAACTTCCTTGGCCTTGCCGCCGAAGATCTTCATGATGGTGTAGGAAATCAGACCCAGGCCGATGGCGTGGCCGATGGAGCCGGAGATGGGCATACCAATGAGCATCAGCGCCACGGGAACCATCTGATCCATATCGTCGAAGTCGACCCGCTTCAGACCCTGGAGCATCAGGATGCCCACGTAGATCAGAGCAGCGGAGGTGGCAGCGGCGGGGATGATGGCGGCGATGGGGGCGATGAAGATGCAGGCCAGGAACAGCAGGCCGGTGACGACAGCAGTCAGACCGGTGCGGCCGCCGGCCTCAACGCCGGAAGCGGACTCGATGAAGGTGGTGATGGTGGAAGTACCGGTGCAGGCGCCGGCGATGGTGCCGATGGCGTCGGACAGCAGAGCTTCCTTCATGTTGGGCATATCGCCCTTCTCGTCCACCATGCCGGCACGGGAGGCGGTGCCGACCAGAGTGCCGATGGTGTCGAACATGTCAATGATGCAGAAGGTGATGATCAGGGTGATGGCAGTGAACCAGCCGATCTCCATGAAGCCGGCGAAGTTGAACTTGAACAGGGTAACCTTGGCCATATCGGCGAAGGGAGGCAGGAAGGAAGCGGTAGCCAGGGAGGCGAAGGGGTTGGTGTGCAGGAAGGCGAAGGAGCCGATCCAGTAAATCACGGAAGCGACGAGCATACCGTACAGCACGGAACCCTTGATGCCCTTCTTGGACATCGCCAGGATGACAAACAGGCCGACAAACATGGTCACGACGGTCAGGATCATGGTGGCGAAACCGGTGTCGCCCATGTTATTCTGCAGGTAGCTGGGGGTCAGAGCGCCGAAGAAGTCGCGCATGACATAGAAGGGAGTGGTGAAGCCGTTGCCCTCTGCATAGACACCCACGTTGGAGCCAAGGCCGATATTCATCAGCATCAGGCCGATAGCGGGAGAGATGCCCAGACGGATGCCGAGGGGAATGGCCTCCACGATCTTCTCGCGGACGTTGAAGATGGACAGGACAACGAAGACGATGCCCTCCAGCAGGATGATGACCAGAGCGGCCTGGAAGGAAGCCACGTAGGTCATGCCGGTCATGGCAACGATGTTGCCGACGACCACGGCAAAGAAGCTGTTCAGACCCATACCGGGAGCCATTGCGAAGGGCTTGTTGGCCAGGAACGCCATGCAGAACGTACCGATGGCAGACGCGATGCAGGTTGCCAGGAACACGCCGTTCCACAGATCCTGTCCGGCGGCGCCGAAGCCGGTGAGCAGGTTCGGGTTCAACGCGATGATGTAGGCCATCGTCATGAACGTCGTGAGGCCAGCCACGACCTCAGTCTTGACGGTGGTCTTGTTCTCGGAGAGCTTGAAAACTTTCTCTAACATAGTATCGACCTTTCTTTTTAGTTTTCCGGCAGCGCCGGTGGAAAAGTACAAGTTCATTGTAACATTTTCCAAAGATAATACAATACAGAAGACAACACAAACTTGTGAATAAATTATGTCCTGTTTTCGTCGTTTTGACAAATCGCCGCTTTTCCCGGTGTTTTCTGCGGCGATTCCTTTGGATTTTCACCCGTTTGGGAAACGTATCTATGAACATCGCTCTGAATCGTACCGGAATAAGTATCGATATTTAAGGGGCTTCCTCAATTTTGGGAGGAAGCCCCTTGTTGTTAAGATTCTGTTTTTGATTGCTTTTACTGCTTCGGCGCGCGTTTCCGGCAGAGATAGATGTCCAGCTTTTCCTTCATGTTCTCCGGCATCTCCCGGGCTACGGGGCACCGGGCAGCGTTCGCCATGCGCTCCGCAAAGGCAATGAGAAAATCCGTATCCAGCACCATCTGCTCGCCCTTCATCAGCGCCATGGTGTCATAGCGGTTGTGAATGGTGGCAGTATTGGGGGGCGCGATGCGGGCGAAGGACACCGCCGGGACGCCCTTGTCGGCGAAGGGCGTGGAGTCGCTGGAATACACGTCCTGCTTCACCTCCACCGGGAAGCCCAGCTCGTCGCCCAGATAGGAAATATAATGGCACAGCTTTTCCTCGCCGGTGATGCAGGAGATAAACTTGCCCATAATGCAGCCGATCATGTCCAGATTGATGTTCAGCACGCAGTTTTTGAGCTTCTCCTCGTTGGCGCAGTACGCCTTGGAGCCCAGCAGTCCCCGCTCCTCGCTGCCGCACCAGATGAAGCGCAGGCCGTAACGGTGGGAGTGCGCCGCGAAATGCTCCGCAATGCCCAGAATTCCCAGAGAGCCGGACATATTGTCATAAGCGCCCTGTGACAGGGACGTGGAATCGTAGTGGGCGGTGAAGGCAATATACTCGTCCACCTGTCCCGGCATGTCCAGAACGACGTTGTGGGACTGGCCGGTATACTCCTCCTGCTTCAGCGTGATCTTCGCCGTGGAAGCCCCTCTGCGGATCAGCTCCACCGCATCTTTTGCGTTGATGTTCACGCCGGGAATTCGGTTTCCGTTGTGGACGTAAGAGCGCAGCTCCCGCTGGTCGATGTCCCGGTCGGCGTAATTGGTGTTTCCGTCATAGGTGACGAAGCCCACCGCGCCGTTTTCCAGCAGATCGTGGTAGACCCAGTAGCCCAGATAGCCGTCGATCATCACGATTTTCCCCCGGCACTGGCTCAGCGCGTAGGGGCTGGAATCCCGCAGATAATAGAAAGGCGCTTCCACCTCCCCGCTTCCTGCGCACAGGTAGCCCTTGCAGGTCACTTCCACGCCGTCCACCTGCAAAACCGCCTCCTGTATTCTGGACATCGGCACGTCGAACGGCACGATCTCGGCTTTCAGTCCCAGCCCGGCAATCTTATCCTGCAAATACTGTGCCGTGCGCAGCTCCTCCGGGCTGCCGCCGGTGCGGATATAGGCCGTATCCGCAAATATTTTCATAATCTGTTCCGCGTTCATGGCGTTTCCTCCTTTTTTATATTCTATATATAGTAATCCATCCGCGCTAAATTTGCAAGTCCCGGACGGCATCAATATTTTGCTCCACTTTCCAAAGAAATCGCTTGACATGCGTCTGGTTCGATGCTATAATATCACCCGTGGTGATTGAATGCACCCGTGATTTTCATGGGCCTTTAGCTCAGTTGGTCAGAGCCTCCGGCTCATAACCGGATCGTCCCGGGTTCAAATCCCTGAAGGCCCACCAGATTTTTCAGGTCTTCCGCCTTCAAATATAAATACATAGGGGTATAGCTCAATTGGTAGAGCGGCGGTCTCCAAAACCGTAGGCTCTGGGTTCAAGTCCTAGTGCCCCTGCCAGTAAAAACACCGGGTTTCTATATAAAACCCGGTGTTTTTCTAACTTTTTAATGCATTTTCAAAACATGCAAAATCAATTTGTCCGTTATTTGTCCGTTATGCCTGTTTTTTCGCCGGGTTCAGAAGGTTATCCATCATTTCCGCAGAAGCAGCGGCGGCGCTCTGAATGGCGTGGGCATAAACCTTTGTTGTGGTGTTGGCCGTGCTGTGCCCCAATGTGCCCGCCACGGTGGTGACCGCCACGCCGTTGGCAATTTGCAAGGTAGCGTTTGTATGCCGGAGGCTGTGGATATGTATAGGCGGGAGATCGGTGGTTTTGATAAAGCTGCCAAACCAGCTTGTCAGTGTGTCCGGGTGCATAGGTGTTCCGTTCTGCGTAACAAATACTCGCTGTCCTTCCTCCCACGGCTGCCCCATTTGCAGGAAAGTGATCCGCTGCCATGTGCGGTATTGCTTCAAGGCGTGAATCGCCGTGGCGGGGGCTTTAATGACCCGGTGGCTGGATTTTGTTTTCGTTTCGGCTGTAAATACGCCCATATCCGGGAGGTATTGGGTTGCCCGCTGAATGGTAATAGTGTTATGATCAAAATCAATATCGCTCCACACCAGCCCCATCAATTCGCCTCGGCGCATACCTGTAAACAGCAGGACGGTGACGGCGGTACGGTAGTAAATCGGCTGATCCTCCAACAGCTCCAAAAGATGAATTGCCTGTTTGTCATCCAGATAGACCGCCTCTGTTGCCTCTGCCTTCGGCGGTTTTACCCGCTCTGCAACATTGGCGGGGATATACTGCCATTCTACGGCGGTTTGCAGAATAACCGAAATCAGCCTGTGATAGTGGAGAATGGTCTGGCCGGAAAGGGGTTCAGGTTCTCCCGACGGCTGAAATACTTTGTCAAAGTCGATGTGTAAAGCATCGGCTATTTTTTTCGCCGTTTCTTCGGTGGCGGCGTTGCCCAGCAGGATAGAGCGAACGGTACAGGTGCAGCCCCCGGAGTCTTCTGACAGCTTGACTTGTGTGGTCTTATGCTGTTTCAAGTACGCTCTCAGATCGATCTTTGCAGTGTATGTGGGTGCCTTGCAAACTTCCGCAAGCTCCCGGTAAAAGGCCGTCAAGTGCGTGGGACGGAGTCGGTCAAGATAGATACTCCCCAAAGCTGGCTTAATGCGTTCCAGTAGCCCTTGATATCGCTTGATGGTTTTGGGGCGAAGCTGTACCTGTGCATAGTCCTTCATCCAAAGGTCGCAGAAGTCCGCAAACTTGATTTTCTTCTCTGCGCTCTGCCCAGTGCGTACCTTTTCTTCAAAAAGCTCTGCCTGATGGCGGGCTTCCCGCTCTGCCTTTTTGTCGGACATGCCCTGTGGGATTTTCCATGTCATCGTCCGTTCAATTTGCCGCCCGGTCTGATCGTAACCGTCATAGCAGCGGATCAGATAAGAATTACCCCGCTTTTTGATTGTTGCCATTATTCAAGCCATCCCCTCTCTTTGTCTGTTCTGTATAGAAAATCCATATAGTTTTTAAGATTTTCCTTTGTTGGGCTGCTTTTAGCTTGATAATAGAGGTTATCACAGGTTTTGCAAAAACTTTCACAAAAAACATCAATGTTCGGATGAGAATAGGAAACAGCCCTCATTTTTGTTTCAATGCGGTTTTTCGTTCGCCCGCACCGCTGGAGTATGTTCCGAACCGCCTGTTCACATGGTAGGTGCTCATATCCGGGAAAGTTGGATTTCCGAGAACAATACTTGTTTTTGAATGAGGTAGTTGCAAACCACTGCCCGCAATGTTCACATTTTGCCAATTTCAGGCCGTTGATTGCATAGTAGTAGAGCAGACCATACACCACGTCGTATATGCTTTGTATATTCGTCATTCTAAGCCCTTTTGAATAGTCAATGTTCAGCCAGTCATCAGGAATCACCGAGTTTGTTATGTGTCGGCGTATACGCCACAACTCTACATCCTGCATTGTTAATTCGACCTTGTATGGTAGCTTCTGAACTTTCCCATTCACAGTAGATACATACCACTTGTTTGAATCATTCAGAAATTGGAGAATTGTATTCCGCAGCTTTAACCCTCCCATCAGCGCCAACAACTGGGCGAACGTATTCATACAGGAGCCGGACGAAAAGGCCGTCACACTGCTGACTAACTACACGCAAGTCCCCCCGGAGTGGCTGGGTGAAGCGTTTCTATATGAGGCTGAGCGGCTGAAAGCGCTGAATTACAAGGCATATGAGCATGAATACATGGGCATAGCGACCGGAACAGGCGGCGAGGTGTTCCCTAATCTGGAAATCAGGGAGATCACCGAGGAAGAGATCAGTCGCATGGGGTATATCTATCAGGGGTTAGATTTTGGTTTTGCAGTTGACCCGGCGGCATTTATCCGGGTGGCCTATGACCGTAAAACGGATACTGTCTATTTTTTGGATGAACTGTACAAGCGGCATTTGTCCAACAAGCAGCTTGCAGAAGCTATCAAGGACAAAGGATACGACCAAAGCAAAGAAACCAGCTACGGCGGCTATTTCGTGGGCGAATACCTGGAAAGATACCTGATTACCGCCGATTGTGCAGAGCCTAAGAGCATAGCGGATATGCAGTCCGAGGGCTTGCGGTGTGTCCCCTGTCACAAAGAACCGGGGTGTGTGGCCTACCGGGTGAAATGGTTGCAGCATCGGCGGCTTGTGATCGACCCGAAACGAACCCCGGAAGCCTACCGGGAATTTGTGAATTACAGCTACGCCACGGACAAAGATGGGAATTTCCTGTCAGAGTTGCCGGACAAGGATAATCATTTGATCGATGCAACCGCATACGCCCTGAATAACCTGATTTACAGCAAAGGCGTAACGGCATAAGGAGGGAAACACATGGGATACATAAAAATTCATTCCACTACTGCGGCGGCACATGGGAGGTATACAAGAAGCTGCTGGACGTGGATGCGGCCAGAGCCTGCCCCCATTGCTTCAAAAGCATAGATAGCCAGACGTGGAAACGTCAGGCTGTCCCGGCGTTCCATGCGCTGGACGATGCAAACCGGGAGCTATTCAAGGACACTACGGGCTATCGTGTCCCCTTGTTCGAAGTGGACTATATTGCAGACACCATTTTTGCAAATGCCAAGAAAGGGGTATCGGAAGAATGAGCATCGAAACCGAATACCCGGAGATTAACGAGCGCGGCCAGCGTTTCCGGCGTGTGGGGCAGTATTGCATAGAATATGCACCGTCCACGATTGTACACGCTCCAGCACCCCCAGAAGACCCACCGAAGCCCCGCAAAGATTGCCCGTTTTCCGGGGGAATGTACCCAAAGTGCAAAGAGAATTGCGCATTCTTTGAGAATGACCATTGCACACCGGGCAAGGCGCACAGTGGCCAGCGTTGCCCCTTCCCGGCGCATATCACCTGCGGGGACAACTGCATGATGTACGACAATGGGAGTTGCACCCTATTTGCAACAGAAAGGACTACGAAATGAGCCAGTGTTGCTGCCCGTGTAGCTTCCATGTCCCCGGAGGAAAAGCGGGCAATGCTGGAACGGGCAGGAATCACCGTAACCACATAGAGCAACGCCCCCGGCCTTGATGGTCGGGGGCGTGTTCATCTCAGTGGACATTTTTTTGTTTACCCTTTTCGTGTCCTGCGAAAAGATCAACTCCGTGGGCATTCTTTATCCTTGCGCCCTGCAAGCGGTAAAGTGGCGTTTTCTTTCGGGTTGCCCCCAGACAGTTTGAGGAAACGCCAAACCCTCGGTCAAGCTCCACAAGCAACCGAAAACCGCCCCGGCTACTTGCTTCAACGATACGACAGACAATCATTGTTGCTGTCTGACCTGATTATAATTCTTTCCTTGCTTTTTGTCAATTCCTGTGCTATGCTGTCGGTGGTGCTACCAGTAACGGTAGGCGGTCAGCCCCCATCATCGGGGGTAGCTTCTGCGCCCCCACTTTTCAGAGAGGGGGTGTGCGAATGGTTACATACTCCGACCTTATCCAGATCGGCATTTTAATCGTTGGCATTATTGGCATCTTTATGATGTACAAAAACCAGAAGTGACCGCCCCTCCGTCCAAAGAGTGCGGTCACAACTGACTAACTTGGAGGGCTGACCGTCTACCGGTAGCACCCTCGTTTCCTATACTATACCTCGATTTTGAGAGATTGTCAACACTCCCGCCACTCAGGCGGGAATTTTTATTCCGTGGGGGTGGTATCCGGTGTGTTGTCCCGCTCCATCTGGTTCGTGATTGCCCGGTTGATAAAGGCGTTCACACTGCCCCCGTCGTGTTTATCCGCGTGGGCTTTAACGATATCCTTTTGTCCCTTTGGCATTCTTACCTTTACTTCATCGTAATTCTCTTTCATATACTTGCTAACTGCCTTTTGCTGGGCTTTTGAAACTGTCATTCGTTCACCTCCTCCAATGCTATTATATCACATTATTCTATCGGGTACAATATACAAAATGCACATATTGGGTACGATATATTTGTGCTATATTCCATCTTGATATATCGTCCCCGATATAGTATCATATAGCCATGAAGAACAGGACAGCCCAATTTCAACACCGCTTGTTGTAAGTCCTATACCAAACACAAAGAGGCGGAGGCAGCACGGAGAGACGGCAAACAAAATCTTAGGAGGTAAACAAATGGAAGAAAAACGACTGACCCCGATCAAGGCCATCCATGCCAAGTGCCTTGACTGTTGCTGCGGCAACTCCAACGAGGTCAAATTATGCACCTGCACCGGGTGCGCCCTGTACCCCTACCGGGAGGGGCACAACCCCTACCGCCGGGAAATGACCCCAGAGGAGAAAGAGAAGAACCTCGCAAACTTACGTAAAAAAGCCCCGTAAAATCGGGGACAAAAAACGCAAACTAGCCCCGGAGGTATAAACACCCCACCCAATGTAGTTTGTCCGAAAACCTACCAGCTACACGCGGGGGAAACGGCTCAGAAACGATTTTAACAACCATCCACCACCACGAAAGGAGAAAACCATGAGCATCAACGAATTGGAAATGAAATGTCAGGAGCTTAGAGAGCTGCAGCGGCTGATCGAGGAAGCCCAGGCAGAAGCGGAGACAATTAAGGACGCCATCAAGGCACACATGGGCGATTCTGAGACGGCCTATGCCGGGGAGTACAAGATCACATGGAAACCCGTCACCACTGTCAGAATCGACACCACGGCCTTGAAAAAGGCAATGCCGGAGGTCGCCCAGGCATTCACCCGGCAGACCACCACCCGGCGATTCACCCTTGCGTAAGAAAAGCCCCTTGTGCAAGCCCTGGAAAGCATCAGCACAAGAAGCCTTAATCACCCCGGCGGGGTTGTGAATATTATACCCCACACCCCGCCACAAGTCAAGAAATATCAGGAGGAAAGAACAATGGATGATCGCGAGATACTAAAAACGGAACTCATGAAGCTGCTGGATGACATACCGCTGGAACGGCTGAAAGCATTGTACATCAAGGCACTTGTTGCCAGTAGTGCAAAGGTCGTGAATCCCGACTGTAGGCAAGGAACGGAGCCTAGAGAAGAAATTATTGCGTGGATTGTGGAGCGATTGGAAAAGATGCCGTTAGGATATTTAATGCAAGTCCGGGGTGCCATCCGTGGGATTACGGGGGAAACGAAAGTATGAAAAAAATTACGTTGCCCCCGGAGGGCGTGGAGGGTATCGAAACCATAGAGCCTATCTGCAAATAGCTCTTGCCATGCATGGTGGCAGCCGCAACCGCCGCCCTGCCGAAGCGCAGCAGCTTTTCCTTTACGTCCTCAGGTATCTCGGTGACCTGATCCGCGTCCTGTACCTCGTGGCCGTAAATGCCGAAGGCCGGAAGCCCCTTCCGGGCATGGGTGGCAAGTACGGAGGCGAGGTATACGGCGCCGGGGCGCTCTGTGCCGTTAAAGCCCCATACGCCCTTTATCGTCATGGGATCCATATCCATGGTTTCGGAGCCGTAGCACCAGCAGGGAGTGACGGAGAGGGTTATGGACACGCCTTCTCTGCGGAACTTTTCGGCGCAGGCAGCGGATTCCGGCACGCGGCCGATGGTGGAATCGGCTATGACCACCTTTACATGGTCGCCGTTGGAGTAGTAAAGGGTATTCTCGAAGAGCTTTTTCGCAGCCTCCGCCATGGCCATTACCTGACTCTCAAGGCTCTCACGCAGCTTCATGGGGCCTCTGCGGCCGTCGATGATGGGACGGATGCCAATGACTGGATAGCTGCCTACGTAACGATTCTCGGACAAAAGCTGAGCGTATTCCGCTTGCAAGCTCTTGACGGTGGGCAGCTTTTTCAGATTCTGCTCGTCAAAGAATTGTTTTGCCGCCTTGTGCAGAATGATTTCGGATTCATGTTCGGAAAGAAATTTTTTAGAATAGCCCGCTTTCCGATAGGCCACATAAACATCACGGGTCTTGGCGTAGTTGATAATGTGCTGCTGCATGGTGTACAGCTCCGTCATGGAGTTGGATACCGGCGTACCCGTAGCGAAAATCACGCCCCGGCTTCCGGTGAGTTCGTCCATGTACCGGCACTTGGCAAACATATCGCTGGACTTCTGGGCATCCGAAGTGGAAAGGCCAGCCACATTCTGCATTTTCGTATAGAGGAACAAGTTCTTGTAGGAATGTGCCTCATCCACGAACAGTCGGTCAACGCCCAGTTCCTCAAGCGTAGTCTGGATTTTCAAAAAATTTCAGATAGACAACGTGCTTGTAGTTCTTTTTTGCGAAATCCAGCACAGAGAACGTCTTACCGCACTGTCTGCATCCCTTGACGATCAGCGGCTTGTGGCCGGAAGTGTTCTTCCATTCCCTCAGCTTCAGCATTGTGTATACCTCCAATCAGCTGTCAGTTTACACACAGCAATCACAAGGGAGAAACTTTTTCAAGGGACTTTACCAGAAAAGTATCAACTTTTTCAAGTGACTTTTTTCGACGTGATACAACTTTTTTCTACTCCTTTGTGTCTACTTTTCTTGACTACTACAACAAGAAATTTTATTTTAGAAAAAATGTGTTTTTCTGCCGAAAAAAAGAAAAGAAAAATGTGCAAAACATCTATTGAATTTTTAAGAAAAACGTGTTAATCTAGCATTGAAAACCGAGGAAGAAGGTGAATCGCATGAAACGAAACGCACTTGAATTCCTTATGCAGTGGAAGTCCAGTGAAGATCGGAAGCCAATGGTTCTGAAAGGAGCCAGACAGGTAGGGAAAACCTGGCTGATGAAGGAGTTTGGCCGGACAGCATACGATAGCTTTGTATACTTCAACTTTGACGAGGAAGATGAACTGAAATCCATTTTCGAGGTCAATAAGAATCCTCAGCGAATCGTTGAACTGTTGTCTTTGATTGCCGGTAAAAAAATCCTGCCAGAGAAAACACTTATCATTTTTGATGAAATTCAGGAATGCCCTCCGGCACTGAATACCCTGAAATACTTCAAAGAAAAGGCGAACGATTACCATGTGATTGCGGCAGGAAGCTTGCTGGGAACACTTCTGGCAACACCGAAATCCTATCCTGTTGGAATGGTCAATCTTCTGGATATTTACCCTCTGACCTTTGATGAATTTCTGGATGCAACGGACCCCATCCTCTACACCTATTATGAAAGCATTCAGAAAGAACAGGAAATAGAGGAAATCTTCCACAATCGGCTGCTGGATGCCTTTAATAATTATCTCATTATCGGAGGGATGCCGGAGTGTGTTTCTTCCTGGGTTAAGTACAAAGATCCGGCAAAGATTCGGGAAATCCAGCGTGAACTCATAGAGGTATATGAAAACGACTTCTCAAAGCACAACGGCAAAGTCAACAGCGGACGCATCCTGATGGTGTTCCGCAGCATTGTGTCCCAACTGGCAAAGCCGAATGAAAAATTTATCTATGGCGCTGTGCGAGAGGGAGCTCGTGCCAGAGATTTTGAGGAAGCCATTGAATGGCTGGTTTCTACCGGGATGCTGAACCGGGTTTACAATGTTGGGAAGATGGAGCATCCGCTGACCGCCTTCGACAAGCTGGATCAGTTCAAGCTATTCCTTTTCGATACGGGGCTTCTAAAATACATGGCCGGTATTGATAACAGCGCAATCCTGCTGAAAACAGATTACCAGTTCAAGGGTCCGTTGACAGAGAATTACGTCTTACAGCAGCTCCGGGGGCAGTTTGAAGTGGAACCTCGGTATTATGCTGATAAGAACAGCGAGATTGACTTTGTGCTACAATACGGTACAGAAATCATTCCCGTAGAAGCAAAGGGTGGTGAGGACAAATCCGCACCTTCGTTCAAGCGCTATATCGCGCAGAATCAGCCCAGACACGCTTTGCGATTCTCCCGCAGAGGGTATCGTAAAGACGGAGCCATTACAAATCTTCCGCTGTATCTGGCGAGAAAGACAAAAGAACTCTTATAAGCTTTACACAGCCGGAGGGGGAAGGCCCCTCCGGCCTTTTCCGTTTATGCGGACTTCTTGTTGGACACCGCATACAGTACAACCGTTGCGCCGACCATGAGCAGAATACCCACGATGGTGAACATCATAGTGCCGTTGTCGCCAGTCTTGGGCAGATCAAAGCCGCGCGTATTGACCACGGTCAGAGGCGCTTCGGCGTTGGCGCTGCCGTTGTCCTCTGTCATGTTCACATTCTTGCCGCTGACAGTAGCGGAAGCGGTCAGCAGCTTGTGTTCCAGATGCTTCTGGGGAATGTTCTTCAGATCCGCGTCACTCTGAATGACCTTTGCATACCGGGGATCGTTCTGGATCAGGCCCAGAGCATCGGAGGCGTAGATGGTGCAGTTTTCGGAGCTTTCTTTCTGGGAGATCACGACCTCAATATCCTGTTTCAGCAGCACATAGCCGTTATCGGTGCGGACTTCGGTCATGGTGTAGGTATCGTCCTCCAACCCCTTAATGAGGATACGGCCCTTGGTATCACCGGTTTTCACGGGGACAAAGTGAGTAGCATCTTCCTTGTTGGCGGTATGCCCGGTTACATAATAGATGCCCTCGTCCTGGTTCAGCTTCGCCTGGACATAGTAGTTGTCCGTCTTGTTCTGTACCAGAAATTCCACCTTGGAGAAATCGCCCTTGCCGTCAGAAAACAGCTTGGTAAGGTCGATACCGTAGGTATAAACGTGGGCATCGTCTACCAGAGTATCATAGAAAGTCTCACTGGTACGCTTCCAGGTCAGGACAACTTTGTTGTCGTTACCCTTGTCGCCTACCACCAGGGAATTGTCGCTGTCCACCTTGGCGGTGTAAGTCAGGCGCATGGTGCAGTCGGAGAAGCCGGAGTTGACCATGCCGGCATCGGCGTAGACAGTCTTGGACTTATTGATTTCTGCCAGACCCTTGGCGGTCATTTCCACAGTCATAGCGGTCTTGCCGTCCTTGGTATCGTTATAGGAAACGGTGAAATAGCCGTCTGCTTCCTTCCAGGTAGTTACCGCATTCTTGCAGGCAGTATCGGAGAAGATTTCTAAGGTTACATCCCCCTTGGTGTAGGTCAGACCGGCAGACAGAGTGTCAACGAAGGTGTAGCAGGACAAGTAGGTTGTCTCGGAGGTAATGCTGGGCAGGGTGGAAATGATCTGGTAGTCAATGGTGTCACCAGCGGAGGCGGTGCCGGTGTGGGCGTAATCGTCCGTCTTGCCAGTGTCAGCCTTTGCCTCCCGCAGCGTCTTTTCCAGAGAAGGAATGCCGGTCAGATTCTTGGGGTACAGGGTAATGTCGTAAATCCAGCGGGTGCCACCATCGTTGGCGTTGGTGCCGTTGACGGAGGTCATGGGAACGGATACCAGAAAAGGATTGGTAGTAGACACTACCATTTCAGGAACCTTGGTTTCCGCAACCAGGTACAGACCCAGAGGCAGATTTTCAGCCTTGGTTTTGCCGTAGGAATCCGTCAGAGGCATGGCCGTGCCGTTGGCAGCGGCGTAGCATTCCATGGCGTTCTTCACAGTGGTAGCGTTGGCAGTCAGGCCGGAGGACAGAGCGGAAATCAGCACATCGGACTGGTAGAAATACTTGGATTCATCCAGAGCATCCGCATTCTCGTAACGGTTCTTTCCATCTGCCAGACCCAAAGCCGCCAGAAAATCCGCACCGTTAGTCTTATCCACAGCGTACAGGATTTCCACATGAGCGTCGGTGCGATTGTTGCTTTCGGATTCCTCGTACTGGAAGATATCAGCCACCTTCACGTAGGTAAACTCCACGCCCTTAATGGCATACCCATAGCCAGTCTCGCCGTTGCCCAGAGCGGAGGAAGTGCTACCGCCCAGAACATTGTTTACCCCGGCTTCGTCGTAGACACCAGTGGATACATAGCTGGAATCCCAAACGCCGTCCTTCTCGGCGTTAGTAAGGTCATACTTATTTATAGATGGTCAGGGAGCCGGTTTTGGATTCGTCGATGGTGGGCATATTGGTCAGCTCCACAGCAGAGGCAGCCACCGGGAAGGACAGGAGCAGGGTCAAGGCCAGCAACAGGGAAAGAATTTTTGTGATGTTTTTCATAGAGCAGTTTCCTTTCTTTTGATATGATTTTTAGTGTTATAGATGAATTTAGGCGTGAAAAAACCAGGGCTGATCCCTGGCATGATAACAGTATTTCAGGTTACGGCCTCCGTTTCCTGGCGAGCAGAAGCCCCAGACAGCCCAAAGCCGCAAGTAAACTCAGCACCTTCAGGATCGTGCCGGAAGCAGCGCCGGCCTCCGGCATGGTAAAGGTTCTGGCGTTGACCACTGTAAGCTCCACGGTCAGATCATCCGCAGGCAGTTCCCCGGAGAAGGCAACATCGGGCAGCAGCTTGTAGCCATCCGGAGCTTTTACTTCCGTCAGGCGGTATTGCAGGCCGGGGTGCAGGTTTGTCCATTCCAGAATCCCATCTTCGCCGCTGGTAAGCATCCCGTCTACGAGTTCGGCATTGGCGCAGCCGCCCTTGATTGCGGTTTCAGAGAACGTCACCGGCCACCACAGAGCGCCGTCTTCGCTCCATTCCAGCAGGAACGCAGCACCTGATAAGGGATTCCTTTGGGTATCCACCTTATGAACGGTAATTCTGCCTGTGCGGATACCGTTGATGAACGTCACCTCGGCGATCTCCCCCTGAACAACAGAAACTTTCTGGGGATTTTCGCTTTTACAGACGTACAGGGAATCCTCTGGGAGAATTTCTTCCACGGTGTATTCGCCGGGAGGCAGCGTTTCCAGAATGGTGCCATCCTCGGAAGTCACAAACGGGGAACCTTCCACTTCTGCCCCGGCTGCGTCCGTTACCCGGAACTGCCAGCCTGCGGCGGTTGTGCCATCCTCCATTGTTTTGAGGATTTTCAGTTTGCCGTACTGGACATTGGTAAACGTGATCTCCGTATCCTGATGGGGCAGGATCTCGACTTTCTGAACAGATTCATCCACCATCCAGTATTCATCCTCAAAGCGGCCATACTCGTCCCCGGTTTCTTTGGCGTAGTAAATGCCGGGGTCAAGGTAATAGCCGCCCCGGCCTTCTTCGTTGGTGGTAATGGTTCCCACCTCTTGTGTACACTCCGGGTCAGAATAGATGGTGATTTTCCAGCCTTCCACATTTTCGCCGGTATTGGTTTTCTTGTAGAACCAGCCGATACCCTGTTCTTTGTTCAGCCATGTGTCTACAACATCCTTGCCGCCCGTGACAAGCACCGTGTGGAAGCCCAGCTCTCCGATCCAGTAGACATCCTCTGTGGGAAGTTCCATCACCGTATAGCGTCCCAGGGGCAGATTTCCGGTAATGGCATAGCCGTTTTCATCCGTGGTAAATTCGCCAACGGTTTTTCCGCTGGAATCCCTGACCTGGAATGTCCAGCCGCCCAGATGGCTGCCGGTGTTGGTGGTTTTCACAATCTGAATGCGGCCATACTGTGTGTTCGTAAAGGTGACGCTGGCAGTCTGGTTTACCTGAATCGTCACGGTTTTTACCTCTGCGTCGAATTCCCAATAGGGGTCGTCTGTAGGAATTTCTCTGGCATACAGCGTTCCGGGCTGCAAGCCCGTAACCGTTATGGTGCCGTCCGCCCCAGTCACGAACGGAGAATCCGGTATGGGATTTGTACAGTCAGCGTCATAATACAGGCCGATTTTCCAGCCGCCCAGATTCTCACCCGTGTTGGTTTTCTTCACCAACATGACGCTGCCGGTATTGCATTTGTTGTAAAAGCTCACCGAGGCCGTCTGCCCGGAGGAAATTGTGACCTTCTGTGGGTTGGTGCTGGCACAGCTGTACAGAGCGTTCAGGCTGGAATCTGTATTACCCAATTCCTTGACGTAGTAGGTGCCTGCGGTCAACCCTGTGACGGAGAGCTTGCCGCTGGAGTTGGTGGTATACGGCCCGGATACCAGGTTGGTGCAGGCAGCGTCACTGTAAATCCCGAACTTCCAGCCGGACAGGTTTGCCCCATCCTCCGTGGTTTTTGTCAGGCTGATATTTCCCAGAGAGGGTGCTTTAATCTTGAAATAGGCATTCAATCCGATGCTTCCGGCGTTATACAGAGAAATGGTCGTCTGGTAACTGGAACCAGACATATACCAGATGTTGTAGCTGGAATTGGAAGCCGAGGGCAGATAGCGGGTTGCTGTGAACACTGTGGATTCGGAAATATCCCCGGTTCTTGTAATGTTCAGGGTATTGCCGCTCTTGGAAAAACTGGCTCCGTTCCCGTTGGAAAAGCTGAAATTGGGCAGGACTCCGTTGGAATCATAAGCACTTCCGGTATCCCCGGAGAGCTGAATCGTGGGTGCGCTGCTACTGGAACTGCCGCAAAAGCTGGGAATCTTCTTCGCGGACTGAATTGCGGAAACCAAACTGTTGTACTTAAGCGCGTCAGGAAGCAGGCCGTTTGCGTCAAAGACGTACACAGGTTCAGCCCGGTCACGAATTTCGTGGAACAGATTCTCCCAGCAGACCTGTTCGGTAAGGGAAGCAACAGCAGCTCCCGTATAGCCGCCCCGGGCAGCCAGTTCCGCACAGATTTCAGCGAATGTAGAAAGCATGGTTTCGTGAATAGTCATAGTTCATTTTCCTCCTTAGATTTGGTTGGATGTTTTGTTTTTCTGCGTTTTCTATCGTCAACGAGATACCCGTTGATTACATTTGCATGGTGCAGGATGCGCACCTTGTCCGCGGCGGCCAAGAGGCGAACGGTTTTGTACTCTGCGTCGGTCAGAAACAGCCGCACCCGGTAGGGCATATCCCGGTACGGAATGGGCAGCTCCAGACGAAAAGTCTCCAGCTCCGGTAGGTCGTGTGCTGCCTCAAAGATAACCATGTGCCGTGTCCCATCCTCAAATCGGATGTTGGAATACTCCGTGTGTCCGCAGGAAACGCCGAAATCAGCTGCCATTGGCGTCGCCCTCCTTTGTCAGCTTCATAGCGATTAAGCCATATCTGGCAATGAGCATGGCGTTGATGATGAGCCGGAAAACTTCATCCTCGATAAGCTCGGTATCATCCAGCTCAGACACGGTTACACCTTGATGGTCTGTGGTCAGCGCCAGAGCGGCGCGGTACAGCGCATAGTTGTAGGTGCTGATACCCCGGAGAATGGCGTACTGGAAATCAATACCGTCATGGCAGAAGCAGTTTGCCATGCGCCAGTAGATGATCTCATTGGAAGTCAGCAGGTACATGGCAGCGTAGTAGGCAGATGTGTTGCGGCCTGGTACATAGCCCAGCTGGGTGTTCAGAAGCTCCATGCGGGAGCGGTGACGATCATCCAGAAAAAAGGTTCCGGGGTATTCGGCGGCCAGCTTTGGCAGGCGGCGGGCAAAACGGTACTGCGGGGAGATCATAGCGTTGACCGCATCCCAATAGGTGACGGCACCGGCTTCAATGCGTTCCGCAATGAACGGACACACATCATGGGGACAGGGATGCTTTTTCCCCCGATACTCCGTACAGAGCTTGCAGTCCACATCCTCCTTCTTGTAAGTAAGTTTACGAATGTGCATAAGTCCTCCTATAAAAAGAACCGGGCAAGCAGGGGCTTGTCCGGTGTGTTTGGGATATTCAGTTTCAGCGGCTTTGATCCCGCTGCCGTTTGCGCTGCCACGCTTCCAGCAGCTTGAAAATCACCTCCTCCATCTGGATGGGAGAGTAGGAGCGGGGAAAGTATTTGCGCAGCCGTTCCCCGGAGAGGGTGATATTGGTCTGCACCGGCTTTTTCTGCTCCATCATAATGGAGAGCATGGTATCCTCGTTCAGCTCGCCGGACTGGCTTAGCTTTTTCATGCGCTGGGCCTGAGAAAGAGACGGTGTAGACTGTTCGCTTCCAATGGTTTCCACCAGAAGCTCCTGCTCTTTCTCGTTCAGGGAGGCCAACTGATAGGCCGGGGACAGGGCGATTTTGCCATCGTCCACCATCTGCATAAGCGGTGGTGTCAGATTGGTCAGGGAGATGTAATTGCGGATGGTATCACCGCTGATTCCCTCCTGATCTCCAATGGAATCGTCGCTTCGAAAATTCGCCGAAATTTTCGGCGAATTTTTTTCATCGTCTTTTTGGGGCCTGCCAGCCTTCCGCTTGACGGCCTCCATCTTCAGCTTGTAAGCCTTGGCGCGTTCAGAGGGAAGAATATTTTCCCGCTGGATATTGCTGTCGATCATCCGAATGATGGCATCATCGTCTTTCAGGTTGAGAACCATAACCGGCATGGTATCCTGTCCCAGCTGCTCACAGGCGTACTTTCTGCGATGACCAGAAATCAATTCATATCCACCTTCCTTTCTGGGTCTGGCGATTGCCGGGATAAGGACCCCATTTTCTTTGACGCTTCCTACCAACTCCTGCATGGCAGAATCGTCCCGAACGCCATAGGGATTCAATGGATGCGGGTGCAAATCTTCCAGGGGCATACGGTAGATGATGCCCAGGGTTGCGGGTGGTTTCTTTGGCATAGATATAGCCTCCTCTGTTTGATTTTGACTATGAAAAGGGCGCATTTTGCAATGCGCCCTTTTGGCATTATAGGGTAATAGTTAGTTCTAAAACTAATAATGATTGATGCAATGAGTGATGTATTGCATTTTCGAGGAAGTAGAGGTATAATACTAAAAACTCTTTTGGAGGTTGATTATGAAGAATCCTCCTATTGAAATTACCAATACCATCATTGATCTGGTGGTGGAAATTGCGGAGCTTACGGACAAACTGATGTCCTGATGTCAATCCATTCGTTGTCTGCAAATCCCACACTCCATCGAACGAATCAAATCCGTACGATTCATGGTTCTCTTGCTATTGAACAGAATACTTTGTCTTTGGAGCAGGTTAACGCGGTGCTTAACGGCAAGCATGTCCTGGCATCGCCTAAAGATATAGCAGAGGTCAAGAATGCTTATGATATCTATGAGCGGTTAGAGGAACTGAATCCTTACAGTGTAGATGATCTGCTCACTGCCCACAGAATTATGACACGGGGGCTAGTAGAGGAATCCGGTTATTTCCGCAGTCACCCGGTGACGGTAGTAGAGCAACAAGGTAATATTCTGCACTTCGGTACACTGCCGGATTATGTTCCGAGCCTTACCAGGGATCTGCTTAAATGGGCGAAGAATAGTGAGGTGCATATGCTGATTCGCAGCTGCGTGTTCCACTATGAACTGGAACAGATTCATCCATTTGCGGACGGTAATGGTCGCATCGGTCGTCTATAGCACACGCTATTACTGAGCAAGTGGAATCCCGCATTTGCATGGTTGCCAGTGGAGTCTATGATTCATGCCAATCAGAGGGCTTATTATGATGCTATCAACACGTCCAATACTGGAAGCTCTACTGTGTTCATCGAGTTTATGCTTTCTATTATTAAAGCATCTCTCATTGACGCTATCAAAGTGAGCGATGAAATGAGTGGTGGAGCAGTGGATAAGGCAACTCTTCGCAGGTTGCAAATTGAAAAATTTTTGAAAACCCACGAGTTTATTATGAATGCTGATGTCCTGGATCTATGCAATGTTTCTGCGGCTACTGCTAACCGTATTCTCGTGGACCTGGCTGCGGAGGGAAAGCTTACAAAATGTCGCATAAATGGCCATTTGGCTTATCAGCCAGAGCCAACGAGGAATCCATAGCCGCTAATGGGATGTGGTATTGTTTGTGTAAGTTGAGCAGGATTTAAAGAAGGAAAGGTGAATAAATGTGGGTACAAAGAAAATTAATACTATACTGATTGTAGTGTCGCTTGCGTTGATAGTGGTATTTGTTGGATGCTTAGTTTATTCTTTTTTTAACGCGGATTTTAGTTTTGTAGATACAATAAGTGCGATTTCTTCGTTCTTTGTTGCAACCTTAACTGTTATTACGGTCTATACTACATCACGGCAGATGGATTTTATGAAGCAGCAATTGGATCAGATGCGTGATGAGCAAAGAATGAGTGAGCAGCCTGTGTTGGATGTTATCGATCTGAAATTTGAAATTGAACGGCCCCGTTTTTATCACTCGCCAGAAGGATACTCCTTTCAATCCAGATATTTCTTTACACTGAAAATCAACAATGTAAGTTCTTATCCCGCAATATTTTCAGATGTAAGTGCTGAATTAATTATTAATCAGGGAAAAACGGAACTGGTACTTGGAGCTGTTTCATGTCGGCTCAATGTTATTGCTGCAAATACCACAAGTGATATGATTAACATAATATTCGCTGGCGATACTAGTGGCAGGATACTATCAGCGTTACGTAGTCTAACGACATCATCTCTACCTAAGTTAAAATTGGTTGTCACATATAAGAGTCTTTCTGGCGCAAGCTACGCTCTTGAGCATATGTATTTGTTGGATATTAGAGAGGATAGCGATGAACAAGGGACGATTCTTAAAAATTGGCATACAACGATAACAGCGGCACCAGTGGAAGAAAAGGAAGCTATTGAGATACTTAGAAAAATTCCATCTGGAGAGAAACAAGACGAACTATTTGAGTTGGCAAAAAAAGCATTCGATACCAAACTATCGGGAGGTACAAGCCTGGGTGTAGCAATGATTGAGGTTCCTCAAAAGTTTGCGTTAAAGAGCATTACTGATGAGCAGTTTAATGAGATAACGGAAAGCCACCAGTATGGAAGATATGTCGGAAAGCATATGGCTGAGTGCAAGATGAAAAAAGATACATGATGAATGGCCGTTATGATAATTCTGCTTATAGTAGCTTCCCAGGTGTAGGGCAAGGTATGTTGCATTCAATTTTTTGTACCTGCTGTGCGACGTTTCGATATAGAAATTTTCCCTTATTTTTCCCTTACGGGGGTAAAATGCGGTGGTAACTAGGGGTAAAATATAGCATATAAAAGTTCTGAAAACACATGAAATATCATGTAAATACACAGTTTAACAGGTAATAACATAAAGGCAAGGCAGTTCAAGTCCTAGTGCCCCTGCCAGGAATGGGAATTCTCAGTGTCTGCTGAGAATTCCCATTCTTTTTGTATTCAGTTGATTTTTCGGGGTTATTCCCGGTATTTGCGGGATTCCGTGATCCAGTCATCCAGAAACCGCATCTGCTCGTCCGTGTGGAACCAATGCTCGCCGCCGGGCATGACGGTCAGTACCGCGCCGGTTTTCTCCGCAAAGGCCGATATGGTCTCCAGCGAGGTCAGATTGTCATGCTCTCCGTACAAAATACGGGTGGGAACGCGCCATGAAATCGGATGCTCCCGCACATAGCACAGGTACTTCCACGACAGCGTTTCCCCGAAATCCGTTGGAATCTTCAACTTTTCTGCAAGCTCCTGTTCGGTCACGTTTGCCCACAGCATCATATTTTCAATCAACTTTTCCATATCCACAACGGGAGAAATCAGGCAGGCACTATCAACCAGCGCTCCATCCAGCGAGGACAGCGAGAAAAACGCGCCGATGCTGTTCGCTACCAGTGTGAGACGATCGCAGTGCTTCCGCTGCTGGGCGAAAAACTCCGGGAATTCTTCCTTGGCCTCCCACGGGGTTTGTGCGTGGTAATCAAAGCCGATCACTTCACTGTCCGGAAACAGCTGTCTGTAATGCTCGGCTTCCGCCGCAGAGCCGCCCTTTCCGTGGACATAAATCACAATATTCTTCATAAAAACTCCTTAATCAGACATTTCCGTTGACAATTTTATACTGAACTCCAATTAAAATCTTTAGAAAAGATTTTAATTGGAGTTCAGTATCAGCGTCCGATCTTGATACCGGTCAAACGCTCGTAATACTTGGCGATGGCGCTGTGGTCGTTGCCGCCGCAGTCATTGTTGTGCAGCCACTGCAGAATTTCCTGAACGGAGGCGGTCATGGGGACGGGCGCACCTACAGCATGGGCGCAGTCCAAAGCGTTGTTCAAATCCTTGATGTGCAGGTCGATCTTGAAGCCGGGCTTGTCGTTGCCCGCGATCATCATGGGACCCTTGGCATCCATAACCGTGGAACCGGCGAGGCCGCCGCGGATGGCGTGGTAGACCACCTCAGGGTCAACACCGGCCTTCTGCGCCAGCGTGAATGCCTCGGCCACCGCCTGAATGTTGCAGGCAACGATGATCTGGTTGGCAAGCTTTGTGGTATTGCCCGCGCCCACATCGCCGCAGAGGGTCACGGAAGCGCCCATCGCGGCGAGGATGTCCTTGCAGACGTCGAAGACCTCCTGCTTTCCACCAACCATGAAGCTCAGCGTGCCGTCAATGGCCTTTGGCTCGCCGCCGGAAACGGGGGCGTCCAGCATTTCGACGCCTTTCTCCGCCAGAACCGCGGCGATCTCCTTGGAGACCACGGGGCTGATGGAGCTGCAGTCGATGAATATCTGACCGGCGTGCATGTAGTTGACCACATCCCCCAGCATGACCTCCTTGACCTGCGGGCCGTTGGGCAGCATGGTGATGATGATTTCGGCATTTTCCGCCAGCTCCTGACGGGAGACGGCATGAGCGCCGTCCTTCGCCAGCTCCTCCATGGGAGCCTTGCTGCGGTTGTTTACCCAGACCTCATGGCCTGCTTTCAGTAGGTTTCTGACCATAGGCTTGCCCATGATACCAAGACCAATAAATCCGATTTTCATGTAACATTACCTCCCGGAAGAATACGCCGCCGCGCGGCTTTTCTTTATTATCACGCAGTTTTCAGCTACCTGCCTACATTGTAGCGGATGAAACAAATCCTGTCTATTCGTGGAATGTCCAAATCTGACGTGCAAAAATCAGGTAAACCGTGAATTCTGGAAAAACCTGCTGTCCAAGGGTATTTTACTGGCAGACATCTAAAGATGTATTGAGCGATCTGGCATCTGCATCAAATGCCCTGCCGCCCCTGAAGGGGCAATGTATCTTTTTATTCTAAGGCAGCACCGCGCAATTGCGTCTGCGAGTCTCAGCCGTCTTTTTGCTCCACTTCCGCAGTTCCGAAAATGGGAAATACATACAGTATTCCTCCATTTTCGGAACTTTGAATTGGAACAAAAATCCTGCCTGAGACTTCTTGCCGAATTGTGCGGTGCTGCCCTAACATTTCTGTAGACGATACTGCCCTTAATTGTCGGTTGAAATCCCTCTCTACTGTAGACGTGTGGTCGGCAAACCATTTCTGCTCTATTGATACTATTTCCTGATTAAAATCTTAATTTTAATCAGGAAATAGTATGAAACGTAATGTTGACGGACGCCCTGTCCCTCGCCATCAGGCTCACCGCCGCGCACAGGCCGCCGCCCGCGCTTTCCCCGCCGACCATGATCTGATCCCGCCGGATGCCCAGCTCCCGGACGTGATTCTTCATATAGATCAGTGCCGAATAGCAGTCCTCGGCTGCGGCAGGATAGGGGCGCTGAACCGCCAGCCGATAACCGGGGGAAACGACCACCGCGCCGAACTTTTTGACAAGGTCTACCGCGCGGGACGCATGAACCATTTCCTTCATTCCCGCAATGTACCCGCCGCCGTGAATCCACAGGACGCCGACGGCGTTTTCCGCGCCCGCCTTCGGGGCAAGCACCAGCGCCGGGATCGACCCACCAACAGTTGGAACCCGAATCGTGGACACGGAAATTTCCTTATCCGGCTTCATCGGCCGCATCGTCATTCACCTCGCACTCTGTCATATCGGCGTAACCGCCTTCATTCAGGCAAAAGAATTTTCCGCACCTGATAATCTTTTCCATCCACCGTCAGAACCGCAAGACTGATCTCCTGCCCGAACCGCCGCTTTCCACAGCTGCCGGGATTGAGCCAGAGCCTGCCGTCGATCACCTGCTCAAAATACTTATGGGAGTGGCCGAAAATGACAATATCCGCATCTTCCGGAAGGTTATCAATTTCCTTCCGGTTATGCACCATGAAGATTTTCCATCCCTCTATCTGCACCGTCAGGTCATGGGGCAGCTGCTCCGCCCACTCCTTGTCGTTGTTGCCCCGAACCACATAGACCGGCGCGATTTTTCCCAGCGCATCCAGAACGCCTTGGTTGTTGATATCCCCGCCGTGAAAAATGCAGTCGCAGTCCCGCAGAATTTCCAGAACTTCCTCCCGAAGCAACCCATGGGTATCCGAAATGATGCCGATTTTCACCATGCGCACTCCCTACTCGACCGGAAAGTGCGCCGTTTTCCAGCTCAGGAACGCTTCGGAAGGATTTTTTGCACGTTTTTGAAGCTGGATCATATGGAGATCGTACAGCTCCTTTTCCCCGCCGAGTACATCTCTGTCCAGTTTTTCCACCACCTCCTGGCAATCGCTGCAGAGCTTGACCTCCCTGCTTCCTTCAACCGAATAGAAAATCTCCAAAAAACCTTTCTTTGTGCCGCAGCAGCTGCAAACCATAAAAATACCCCTTTCAAACTTTCTCCATAACAAAATTTACTAGGGCCTATCTGAAAACCGGGAATATGACCAACAGCGAGGGATTTTTCGCCTGCTGAAGCCATTTTTCCGCAGGAATACTTTGTGTATTACAAGGGAAAATGGTGCACAGCAGGCGGAAAAGACCCGCTGTTTGGGCATGTTGACGGTTTTCAGATAGGCCCTAAAGCGTCCCCGTGTTTAGGTCGATTTTCCGCCGTCCAGTTCTTCGGGTTGGTGTCGTCCGGCGCCAGCCCTGCGAGAATGGCTTCATAGTGCGCCACTTTATCATCCATGTACCTTGCGGTGGCCTTCGCTTCCTCCACACGCTTATAGGCTTCTTCCTGCTGCTTCCGAATGATGGCATAGCGTGCGCGCAGATTTTCCTCGGATTCCTCCATCAGGCACAGGCGGCAATACTCCCGAATATCCTCGGTGGAGGCCCCGCACCCCTTCAGGCACATAATGCCCTGCATCCAGTTGACGGATTCCTCGTCGAACACCCGTCGGTTGCCGCTGTCCCGCGTGCAGGGCAGCAGCCCCTGATCCGTGTAAAACCGCAGCGTATGCTCTGTCACACCGAACATCTGTGCCATCTGTCTGATCGTGTAGTACATAGCCGAAATCCCCTCTTGACTTCGTGTTACTCGAACTTGTTATGATAAGTATAGCATAGACGAAATTTCTATGCAAGTACAAATACGGCGGTTCATACTGAACTTCAATTAAAATCTTTAAAAAAGATTTTAATTGCCCGAAGGGCATGAAGTTCATATGAGACTTGTTTTGTGATTTCTTT
>ERZ791927.806-NODE-806-length-28735-cov-2.307845_pt1 | contig 28735 bp, 25 predicted proteins | sample MGYA00510130_ERZ791927 | MGnify/ENA primary metagenome ERZ791927 (study PRJEB30046, sample SAMN00792055) | human gut metagenome | study: EMG produced TPA metagenomics assembly of the A metagenome-wide association study of gut microbiota in type 2...
ATATAGTCGCAATGCGTCGCACATAAATGTACTTCCTTTTGCTCGTTATTTCAGACAGCGCATTGCTCCCTTTATCTGCCACAGGCAGCGGTCGCAAGGCTACCAATTCCGCCACACCCGCATTTTCAATTTCTGCAAGACCTACCGTTAGATAATACTATAAATATCAGCAAAAGTCAAGTATAAGCAAGCAGTATATTATTACTGCTTGCAGAACACGATTCCGTCTTTTTTACTGATTGACTTGATTTTTGCCAAAGATTCAACTCTTATGCCCATATCACGAACGAGGTTGCCGCCGCCCTGATAAGCTTTTTCGATAACAATTCCCGCACCTGCTGTTTTTGCGCCTGCTTTTTCAATCAGCATAAGAAGTGCCGTTAAGGCGCTGCCCTTTGCAAGAAAATCGTCAATGATAAGCACATTGTCTTCTTTGCTCAAAAATTCCTTTGAAACAACTATGTCATAGTCCTTTTTATGAGTGTATGAGTGGACGGTTGCGTTGTATGTATCGGAATAAATATTAATTGTCTTTGTCTTTTTTGCAAAAACAACCGGAACATTAAAATACTGAGCCGCAAGACAGGCAATGCCGATTCCCGACGCTTCAATTGTCAGAATTTTTGTTATGTTTTCGTCCTTGAAAAGCCTGTAAAATTCCTTGCCAAGCTCACACACAAAACTGACATCAATCTGATGATTGAGAAAGCTGTCAACCTTTAACACATTGTCGGCACCAATATGTCCGTCTTTAAGAATTCTGTCTTCTAAAAGTTTCATATCAATCTCTTTTCTGAAAAATAAAATAGTAACAAACAATACGATAAATTATACTACAAAGATTTGCACATTTCAATTGATTTTTGTGATATTCCATGCCTTATTTTTCTTATTTTCGGAAAATATTAAATTCAGACACAAAAAAGGCAGTCGTGATAAAGCGACTGCCCCTGTGTTTTATACTTCAATATTTTTAATTGAATCAAATTCGTCCATGATTTCTTTTGACGGCTTTTTTGAAAGAAGAGAAACAATAACATTCACAATAAGCGCAAGTCCGAAGCCTACAACAAGTGAATAAAGATTTGTTGCCGCATAAAGCGTCTGACCGTTTACAAGCGGAATATAGTCCCATATGATAACTGTCAGAGCACCTGTTGCCATGCCGCTGATTGCACCCGAAAGTGTTGAGCGTTTCCAGAAAAGTGCCAGCAGAACAACAGGTCCGAATGCCGAACCGAATCCTGCCCATGCATCCGAAACAAGTCCCATAATGCTTGATTTAGGATTAAGTGCAATGAAGAATGCGATTACAGCAACAACTGCAACTGCAATTTTGCCGACCAAAAGCGAACTCTTTTCGCTTGCATTCTTTTTAACAGCACCTTTGTAAAGATCCTCCGAAACAGCCGACGCAGTGACGAGAAGCTGACTGTCTGCTGTTGACATAATTGCGGCAAGGATTCCGCAAAGGAAAATACCGCCGATAAAGATAAGCACGCCGTTGCCTGAGAAAAGCTGCTGGATTGTTCTGATGAATACAGATTCGCTTGTTGCATCGTCAAGCTGTGCTGTAAGGTAGCCTCTTGCGATAAGACCGATAAGGCATGACGCAGTAAGTGAAATAATTACCCAAACAACAGCAATTTTTCTTGACTTCTTGATTTCTTCATTGCTCTTTACAGCCATGAATCTGACGAGAATATGCGGCATACCGAAGTAACCGAGTCCCCACGCAAGGTTTGAAATAATCGAAACAGCCGAAACAGGAGTTCCGTCACCGTTTACAAAGAAGTTAAGGAACTGAGCAGGCTGTTCAACACCTTTTGCGGCAAGCGCAGAACTGAAGCTTGTGTCAAATGTGAGAATTGCATATGCAAGCACCGGAACGGTAAGGATTGCAACAATCATCATAAGTCCCTGAATGAGGTCGGTTGTACAAACTGCCTTGAAACCGCCCATGAATGTATATACAAGAATTACTACTGCGGCAACGATAAGACCGATAACATAAACCCGATTGTAGTTTTCGTCACCGCTTGCACTGTCCGAGAAGAGCGTAGCAAAAAGCTTTGCGCCCGAACTGAATGCCGATGCTGTGTAAACCGTGAAGAAAACTGCGATGATTGACGCCGAAACAATTTTGATTATGTTTTTATGGTCACGGTAGCGATTTTTGAAAAAGCTCGGAATAGTGAGCGAGTTGCCTGCCACAATTGTGTATTTACGAAGTCTTGCCGAAACAATGTACCAGTTGAGAATTGTGCCGATAAGAAGTCCTACGGCAATCCATGCCTCGCCTGTGCCGGCAAGGTATACAGCGCCCGGAAGTCCCATCAAAAGCCAACCGCTCATATCAGATGCCTGTGCCGACATTGCGGCTGTCCAACTGCCGAGGTTTCTGCCACCGAGAAAGTAGTCCTCATTGTTCTTGTTGCCCTTTGAACAAACAAAGCCTATTACGATCATAATAATCATATAAGCTATAAATGCACAAAGAACTATTATGTTGTTTGTTGTCATTATGCCCCTCCTGAAATTAAATTTATAAATCAAATACCTTTTAATTCTACCAAAAATGAATAAATAAATCAAGTGAATTGCAGTATTTAGGACTTTTATGCAGATAATTTGTGCATTTGCAAAAATTCAGGAGTAACATTTTGCACATGATTACGAATAAAATAACCTTTATATGCATTTAAAGGGGGATTTTGTGTTGATTTGAAGAATCAAAAGTATTATAATTACATTGATTGCAAATTGACTGTAAAAGGTATGTGGAGAGATAAAAATGAATATGGTAAAAAGAACTTGGGCTGAAATTTCACTTAATGCAATTGAGCATAACTATAATGTAATAAGAAATAAGGTTGCAGACGATACAAAGGTCTGTTGTGTTATAAAGGCTGACGGCTACGGTCACGGTGCAGTTGAACTTTCACAGATTTATGAAAAACTCGGAGCAGATTTTTTTGCTGTTTCAAATATTGACGAGGGTATAGAAATCAGAAAGAGCGGTTCAAAACTCCCTATTGTGATTCTTGGCTACACTCCCGTTTCAGAGGCTGAAAATCTTGCTGAATATGATATTTCTCAGGCTGTTTTTTCACTTGAGTATGCAAAGGAGCTTTCCGAAAAATGTGTTGAAGAGGATTGTATCTGCAAAATGCACATCAAGGTTGACTCGGGAATGTCAAGAATCGGCTTTATGTGTCAGGAGTTCCCACGGGATGAATATTCTATTGAAGAAATTTGCGAGGCTTGTTGCCTGCCGAATCTTGAGGTTGAGGGACTTTTTACTCATTTTTGTGTGTCTGATGAAGATGCCGAGGGCAGAGAGTTCACAAACAAGCAGTATGAAAACTTTATTCATGTGCGTGACAGCCTTAAAAAGCGAGGCGTTGATATCAGCGTTGTTCATTGCTCAAACAGCGGCGCAATTGAAGATTACCCCGAAACCTGTTGCGATATGGTAAGGGCAGGTATTATCCTCTACGGACTTGCTCCGTCATCAAAGCTTGCCGACAGACTTGACCTTGTTCCTGCAATGACTCTTAAAACAGTTGTCGCTTTTGTAAAAGAGGTTCAAAAGGGTGCAACAATTTCCTACGGCAGAACTTTTACAGCCGACAGAAAGATGAAAATTGCAACCGTTCCTATCGGATACGCTGACGGATTCATCAGACAGAATGCAAAAGACGGCTATATGACGGTAAACGGAAAGAAAGCGAAAATTGTGGGCAGAATATGTATGGATCAGACAATGCTTGATGTTACCGATATTGAAGATGTCAAGACAGGTGACGAGGTTGTCGTATTCGGTACAGGCGTAAACGGTGAGCCTACTGCAGATTCACTTGCCGAAAATACAGGAACTATAAACTACGAAACCGTTTGCCTTGTCGGAAAGCGTGTTCCGAGAATTTACATTAAAGACGGAAAAATTGAGAATGTGATGTATAAATTATGAGATTACTTGCTGTTGACGGAAACAGTATTGTAAACCGTGCGTTTTACGGAATAAGACCGCTTACTACAAAGGACGGTCAGTTTACAAACGCAATTTACGGATTTCTTACAATGCTGTACAAAATTAAAAATGAAGAAAATCCCGACGCCGTGGCGATTGCCTTTGACCTGAAAACACCTACCTTCAGACACAAGGCTTATGCAGGCTACAAGGCAACACGAAAAGGTATGCCTGAGGAGCTTGCGTCACAAATGGAACCGCTGAAAAAGCTTCTTACCCTTTTAGGCTACAGGCTTGTTACCTGTGAGGGCTTTGAGGCTGACGATATTCTCGGTACGCTCGCCAAGGCTTGTGAAGAAAACGGAAACGAGTGCGTTATTGCAACAGGTGATCGTGACAGCCTTCAGCTTGTGTCGGACAAAACAAGCGTTCATCTTTGCTCAAACAAACAGGATATACTTTATACCCCCGAAAAGATTCTTGAAACTTACGGTGTAACTCCAAAGGAGCTTATAGAAATCAAGGCGATTCAGGGCGATACCTCGGATAATATTCCCGGAGTTGCGGGAATAGGACCAAAGGGTGCAGGCGACCTCATTCAGAGATATCACACGGTTGAGTATATCTATGACCATCTTGATGAACTTGAAATCAAGGACGGTGTGCGTAAAAAGCTGACTGCGTCAAAGGAAAATGCAATTCTCAGCCGTATGCTCGGTGAAATAAACTGCAACGCTCCTGTTGACACAAATGTCGAAAATTATGTTGTAGATATGAAAGATGCCGAGGAATGTGCCGGATTTATGGCAAAGCTTGAACTGTTTTCTTTAATAGAAAAATACGGCATCAAGGCTGACAAAAATACAAAGCCCGAAAAGGTTGAGAAAAATTCGCTTGAGGTTGTGCCTGATTTTGATGAAAATGAACTTTTAAAAAATGTTAAGTCAGAGAAAAAGCTCTATCTCAACTTTGAAACAGAGAATAAAGAATTAAAATCCTTTGCCGTACTTTTTGACGGCAAGGTGTATATAAGCACGGACGAAGAGCTTTTTGTTAAGTTTATTGCCGACAGTGAACTTGAAAAGTACACAAGAAACATCAAAACGCTCTACGCTTATGCCGATGAGAAAAATATTGATGTTGAAAATATTGTGTTTGATATTGAGCTTGCGGCATATCTGATTGAACCGTCGTCAAAGGATTATTCGGACAAAAATCTTTGTGCCTCTTACGAAATCACTCTGCCAGTCTGCGCTGATGAGCAGAATGAAAAATACGAGGCATTTGCCTGTTACGCAGAATTGTGCGAAAAACTCGGAGATAAAATCAAGGCTCACGGTCAGGAAAAGTTGTTGAGTGAAATTGAAATTCCGCTTGCAAAGGTGCTTGCAAGAATGGAAAATATCGGTGTCTGTGTTGACCGACAAGGCATTGAAAGCTACGGCGAAATGCTTTCTGCACAGATTAAGGAGCTTGAAACCGCAATTTACGAAAGTGCGGGCTGTGAGTTTAACATCAATTCTCCAAAACAGCTTGGCGTAGTTTTATTTGAAAACCTCGGACTCCCTTGCAAAAAGAAAACGAAGAGCGGCTACAGCACAAATGCAGAGGTGCTTGAAAGCCTGAAGTATGAACATCCCGTTGTTGAAATGGTGCTGAGATACAGAACGCTCTCAAAGCTGAATTCAACCTACTGCGAGGGACTTTTAAAGGTCATTGCAGATGACGGCAGAATCCATTCAAATTTCAATCAGACCGAAACAAGAACAGGCAGAATCAGCTCAACAGAGCCGAATCTCCAGAATATCCCCGTAAGAACCGAGCTTGGCAGAGAGATGAGAAAGTTTTTCTGTGCAAGAGAGGGCTGGGCGCTTGTTGACGCCGACTATTCGCAGATTGAACTCCGTGTGCTTGCCCATATTTCGGGTGACAAAAATATGATTAAAGCGTTCAAGGATAACGAAGATATCCACGCAATCACAGCGTCACAGGTGTTCAATATGCCGCTTGATATGGTAACTCCGATTATGAGAAGCCGTGCAAAGGCGGTTAACTTCGGTATTGTTTACGGAATCGGCGCATTTTCACTTGCAAAGGATATCGGTGTTTCAAATAAAGAGGCAAAGCACTACATTGAAAGCTATCTTGCCCATTACAGCGGTGTTGACAGCTATATGAAAAATGTTGTCGAAAAGGCGAACGCTGACGGCTATGTTGAAACGATGTTCGGCAGAAGAAGAAATCTTCCCGAACTCACCTCGAGCAAGCATATGATCCGTGCATTCGGCGAGAGAGTTGCAAGAAATATGCCTATTCAAGGCACAGCCGCAGACATTATCAAAATTGCAATGATTAAGGTTGACGAGCGAATGAAAGCCGAAAATCTCCGTGCAAGGCTTGTGCTGCAGGTTCACGACGAGCTTATTGTCGAAGCTCCGCAGGATGAGAGCATGAGAGTTGCACTCATCGTTCAGGAAGAAATGGAAAACGCAGTTAAAATGAGCGTTCCGCTCACAGCCGATGCGGCAATCGGAAGGACTTGGTATGATGCAAAAGGATAACAGAACGATTGCCTTTGTCTGCACGGGCAACACCTGTCGCAGTCCCATGGCAGAGGCGATTTTTAATGATATGGCAGAGAAAAACGGCGTTTGCGTCAGGGCGGAAAGCTTTGGCATTGCGACCTCAACGGGACTTCCCGTGTCGGAAAATTCCGTGATTGCTTGTAAGGAAATCGGAATTGACCTTTCGGGCAAAGCATCAACAGCCGTAGCTGATGCCGGCATTGAAAAATACGAAAAATTTTACTGTATGTCACAAAGTCACGCAAGAATGTTGATGCAGTTTTTTCTTGTACAGCCCGAAAAAATCGCCGTGCTCGGTATAAGCGATCCCTACGGCGGCGACATTGATGTGTACAGACATTGCCGTGATGAAATTGTTAATTCTGTAAAGGAAATATTAAAAGCGTATGAAAATTGACAGAATGACCGAAAATCAGCTTGAGGCGGTTGCACAGCTTGAACAGCGGTGTTTTTCGCATCCGTGGTCGTTTAACAGCCTTGAAGAAGAACTGAACAACGAAACCTCGCTGTTTTTTACCGCAACGGAAGACAATGCCGTTGTCGGATATATAGGAATGAGCGTTGTTGTTGACGAGGGTTACATTTTCAATGTTGCCGTTGACGGTACACACAGAAATCGGGGCATAGGTTCGGCGCTTGTTGAAACGCTTGTGACCTATGCCAAGAAAAATAACCTTTGCTTTCTCACTCTTGAGGTTCGTGAAAGTAACGGGAACGCCCGTTCTCTCTATGAAAAATTCGGATTCATCAAGGTGGGAGAGAGGAAAAATTACTACTCCTCTCCAACCGAAAACGCTGTTTTAATGACACGCTGTTTTTGACATATATATGTAATAAAACATTATATTAACGATATTACGGAACTTCATCATAAATGTTTCGTAGTGAAAGGAAAATTATGAAGATACTCGCAATAGAATCGTCCTGTGACGAAACTGCGGCAGCGGTTGTTGAGGACGGCAGAAACATAATATCCTCGGTGGTTGCTTCTCAGGTTGAGGAACACAAGCTTTACGGCGGTGTTGTTCCCGAAATCGCATCACGCCGTCACGCAGAGGCAATTGTTCCTGTTGTAAGACAGGCTCTTGAAGATGCAGACTGCAGGCTTTCCGACATTGACGCAATCGGCGTTACATATGCCCCCGGACTTATCGGAGCGTTGCTTGTGGGAGTGAATTTTGCAAAAGGACTTTCACTTGCAACAGGAATTCCGCTTGTGCCTGTTCACCATCTGCGTTCGCACATTGCGTCAAACTATATTTCAAATAAAGAATTAAAGCCGCCGTTTCTCTGCCTTGTTGTGTCGGGCGGTCACAGCCATATTGTTATGGTTGAGGACTACACAAAGATGAAAATTATCGGCAAAACCCGTGATGATGCCGCAGGCGAGGCTTTTGACAAGGCCGCAAGGACAATGGGAATGCCGTATCCGGGCGGAATTGAAATGGACAGGGTTGCGGAAAACGGCAATCCGTTTGCATTCAAGCTTCCTCGTCCCGCAGTTCACGATGCGCCGTATGATTTCAGCTTTTCGGGACTTAAAACAGCCGTAATCAACCTCATTCACAATTCGGCACAAAAGGGTGTTGAGCTTAACAAAGCCGATGTCTGTGCATCATTCCGCTATGCCGTTGTCGATTGCCTTGTTACAAACTTTATCAAGGCGGCTGAAGACTTGGGACAGAAAAAGCTTGTAATCGCAGGCGGTGTTTCGGCAAATTCACTTCTCAGAAGAACCCTTGCAGAAAAGTGTAAAAAGCGTGATTGGGAAATGTATATGCCCGAAAAATCTCTTTGCGGTGACAATGCCGCCATGGTCGGTTCACAGGGATATTACGAGTTTCTCAGCGGAAATATTGCAGGAACAGACCTCAATGCTTTTGCTACAATGAGCATTGAAAAAGGCTGATTTATTCGCAAATAATCCCTAAAGCACTTGCTATTTTATCAAGAATATACTAAAATAGTGTTAATAAACCGAAAGGACGATTTAAAATGAGCAATCCTATTGTTACTTTTGAAATGGAAAACGGAAAAACAATCAAAGCGGAGCTTTATCCCGAAATTGCTCCGAATACTGTAAATAATTTTCTCAGCCTTGTAAACAAGGGTTACTATGACGGCCTTACATTTCACCGTGTAATCTACGGTTTCATGATTCAGGGCGGTTGCCCCGAAGGCACGGGTATGGGCGGCCCCGGATATTCAATCAAGGGCGAATTTGCCGTGAACGGCTTTGAAAACAATCTCAAGCACACAGAGGGTGTTCTCTCAATGGCTCGTTCAATGATGCCCGATTCAGCAGGTTCGCAGTTCTTCATTATGCACAAAAACGCTCCGCACCTTGACGGTCAGTATGCTGCATTCGGCAAGGTAATTGAGGGTATGGATGTTGTCAATGAAATCGCGGAGTGTGACACAGACTATTCCGACAAGCCTCTTGATCCTCAGATTATGGCAAAGGTTACAGCCGAAACCTTCGGTATTGACTATCCCGAGCCTGAAAAATGCTGATGTTAAGAAAGGAATTTTAAAATGAATGTTTTGCTTGCAGGCGGCGCCGGATATATCGGCTCGCACACTTGTGTTGAACTCATCAACGCAGGTCACGATGTTGTAATTGCAGATAATTTTTCAAACAGCTGTCCCGTTGCGGTTGAAAGAGTTGAAGAGCTGACAGGCAGAAAAATTCCGCTCTATGAGGCCGATGTATGTGACAGAGATGCCGTTGAAAAGATTTTTTCGGAGAATAAGATTGATGCGGTAATTCACTTTGCAGGTCTTAAAGCAGTAGGTGAAAGCTGTGAGAAGCCTGTTGAATATTACCGTAACAACATTGATTCAACGCTCACATTGCTTGAGGTGATGAAAAAACACGGTGTAAATAACTTTATTTTCAGCTCAAGTGCCACGGTTTACGGTACTCCGGAAACTGTTCCGCTTGTTGAAACAATGCCAAAGGGTTCTCCTACAAATCCGTATGGCTGGACAAAGTTTATGATGGAACAAATTCTTACAGACACCGCAAACGCAAATCCCGATATGTCTGTTGTTCTTCTTCGTTACTTTAACCCAATCGGCGCTCACGAAAGCGGCAGAATCGGTGAAGATCCTAACGGAATCCCGAATAACCTTATGCCGTACATAACACAGGTTGCCGCCGGCAGACTCAAGTGTCTCGGTGTTTTCGGCAACGATTACCCTACGCATGACGGCACGGGTGTGCGTGACTATATCCATGTTGTTGACCTTGCAAAAGGTCATGTAAAGGCTATTGAATATTCCGCAGAGCACAAGGGAACTGAGATTTTTAATCTCGGAACAGGTGTGGGCTACAGCGTTCTTGATATTGTAAAGGCTTTTGAAAAGGCAAATTCGATTGAAATTCCTTATGTTATAAAGCCACGCCGAGCAGGCGACATTGCAGAATGCTTTGCCGACGCAACAAAAGCCAAGAAAATACTCGGATGGATTGCCGAGAAAAATCTTGAGGATATGTGCCGTGACAGCTGGAACTGGCAATCTCACAATGTGAATGGTTACAAATAACAAATAAATGATATTTTATTTGTGCATTCCTACAAAAAAACAATATTTTGTCAAATAATCAGCCACCAAGAGTTTTTAGCATTGACTTTTGGTGGTTGGTTGTTGTATAATTAAACTGCTTATAGAAGCATTATCACATAAGGAGGAAAAGAAAATGTTCAAAAAAGCACTTAGCCTTTTACTGTCTATGATGCTTGTTGTGACATCACTCGTTGTAACTGTAATGAGCGTTTCTGCTGCCGGCGATACATATCTCGTAGCCGGTTCAGAAGACCTTACTGGTTATACATGGGTTGGCGTTGCAGCTGATGCACCTGAGAATGTAATGACAGAAAACGGCGACGGTAACTACGAAAAAGTATTTACCAACGTAGCAGTCGGCAACGGCTACCAGTTCAAGATCGTTAAAAACGATTCAGAGTGGATTGGTGTAGGCGATACCGGCAATGACAACTTCACATTCAATGTAACAAAGGAATGTGATGTAACAGTAACTTACAACCCTACAACAAATGAAATCACTGCAACAGGTGAAGGTGTTGTAATTCCGAAAGAACTTGTTGTTGACCACATTACAGTCGTTGGTAACGGTGAAGACAACTGGCTCAACGGTAAGGACTGGAAGGTAGATGCTGAAGCTAACTACATGACAGAAACATCTGAGGGTTCAAAGGTTTACCAGATTAAGTTTGAGAGCCTTGACGCTTATGAGAACTATCAGTTCAAGTTTGCTGCCAACGGTTCATGGGCAGATAACTGGGGCCTTCCTGAGCAGGGCACAGCTCCTCTCAATGAGTGGTTTGACCTTACATACAACGGTCAGAACATGATCATTGATACAGATGCAGCTGGCTATGAAGACGGTTATGACATCGTTCTTACACTTGACCTTTCAAACTTTAACTATGCTACAAAGCAGGGTGCAAAGGGTAAGGTTGACATCGTTACTGATGCAGAGCCTACAACAGTAGCAGAGCCTACAACAGCAGAGCCTACAACAGTAGCAGAGCCTACAACAGTAGAGCCTACAACTGCAGCTCCTGCAAAGGGTCTCACAGTTACAGCTACTTCAAACCTCTTCGCTGAGAAGAAGGTTACTCTCAGCGAAGATCAGAAGACTGTAAGGGTTACATACATGTTCCAGACCAAGGACAGAGATGGTATGTTGAACTTCCAGTATAAAATGAACTATGATCCTGCTGTTCTTAAGGTCTCAGCTAACACAAGAAAGAGTACTTCATTCGAATATCCAAATTTCGAATTCAACAAAAATGTAGCTCCTGGTTTACTTATGGGTATAGGAAGTGACACAAGTCTCTATTTTTCGTCAGAAAAAGAAATAGTATTTTCTTCTGTTGAATTCGATGTGATCAATCCCGAGGCTGTAGCAACTACTGTTGACCTTGATGTAGAGTATCTTACTATTTCAAATCAAGACCCTGTATCAGAGTTGGAAATCCCTAGTGATGAAGTAGTGCTCTTAGACAAATCTGTATTAAATCAGGATGCAGTTGATAAGTATGTCGCAGTTGCTAATACTGTAACAGATCCCGACGGTTCAGAAGAGCCTACAACAGAAGAGCCTACAACAGCTCCTGCTGCCGATACTACATATGTAGTTGCCGGTACAGAAAATCTTACAGGTTATGAATGGCAGGGTTCTCCTGCACTCGCTCCCGAAAATGTTATGACAGCTGACGGCAGCGTGTTCACAAAGACATTCTCTGCTGTTCCTGCAGGTAAAAACTATCAGCTCAAGGTTGTTGCAAACACAGGCGACGAGCAGAAGTGGATCGGTCTTGACGGTACAGATAACAATGTAACTTTCGATGTAGAAACAGCTTGTGATGTTACTGTAACATTCGATCCTGCTACAAACAAGATCACTGTAACAGGTGACGGCGTTAAAATGGTAACAGACCTTGATGTTCACAGCATTACAGTTGTTGGTAACGGTGAAGACAACTGGCTCAACGGTGTAGCATGGGGTGTTGACGCTGAAGCTAACCACATGACTCAGGTTTCTGACAAGGTATATCAGATTAAGTATGAAAATATTGAATCTGCAGACGATGCTTATCAGTTCAAGTTTGCTGTAAACGATGATTGGGCAGCTAACTGGGGTCTTCCCGAGCAGAGCGCAGCTCCTATAGGCGAAGAATTTGACCTTACATTCAATGGTGAGAATATGCTTCTTAACACAGTTTCTGCAGGTTTTGAAGAAGATTCACTCGTTGATGTAACAATCACACTCGATATTACAAACTTTGATTATTCAACACGCTCAGGCGCTAAGGCTACTGTTAAGGTTGAGCCTTCAACTCCTGCAGCAAAGAATTTAACAATCAACGCTACATCTAATATTTGCCAGGCTACAGGTTCAGGCACATTTAATGTAGGCGACAAGGTATCAGTTTACTATCTCCTTGACACTAAGGACGCACAGCTTGAAGAAGTACAGTGGGCTCTTACATATGATAAGAACCTCCTTACACTTGATTCACTTACAATGCCTGAAATCGCTGACGGCATGGTAAATATGGATGATGTTTCAGGCAATGCTTCAAACCTTGCACTTTATGATTTTGCAGGCGGCAAGAAGCTTGTTGAGGCTGTGTTCACAGTTAACGGTACAGGTACAACAAATGTTGACCTCAATGTAGTTGATCTTACACTTGGTAAGCTCAATCCTGCAACAGGCACAGTTGATGCTGATTCAGAATATGCAGCAGTAGTTAACGGCGACATGGCTAATGATCTCTTTGATAACATTAACTCAGAGGCTAAGGTTGAAGCATATGTTGAGCCTACAACAACAGAGCCTGCTACAGAGCCTACAACAGTAGCTCCTGCAACAGAGCCTACAACAGTAGCTCCTGCAACAGAGCCTACAACAGTAGCTCCCGCAACAGAGCCTACAACAGTAGAGCCTACTACAACAGAGCCTGCTACAGAGCCTACAGACGCTCCTTCAACAGAGCCTACAACAACAGAGCCTGCTACAGAGCCTACAGATGCTCCTGCAACAGATGCTCCTGCTACAGTAGCTCCTACTACACCTGATGCTACATCTGCTACACAGGTTGCAACAAAGGGTCAGTCAACAGCTGACACAGCTACTTCTGACACACCGGCTAACGGCACAAGCAGCAACGCAGTACAGACAGGTAATGCTTCTATGGCAGTAGTTATCCTCTTAGCTCTTGTTTCTGCAACAGGTGTTGTTTACTTCACAAGAAAGAGATTCAATAAGTAATTGAATTTCCTATTGTAAGACTGTTAACGGCGTTGACAGATTAAAAAATAATTTTTCGCCTCTCGGTTTTCCGAGGGGCGTTTTTTTATATCGTAATGTTGTGAAAATCAGTTTGAATTATAATTTCTAAAATATCATTTCTTTAAATGTGAATCTGCAATTAATTTATTTTCACATAAATTTCACCGAGAATTGTTAATTTTTTCATTGAAATTTTAGTCTTAATGATATATAATAGGGATATCAAACTAAAGGAATGAAAAAAATGTCTAAAAAAATCAAAAATATGCTTTCAATTCTCTTCGTGGCTGTACTTACCGTGTCAGCATTCTGTATTCCTGCAAGTGCTGCCGAGGATGACCTTACAATCAGCGTTTCATCAGATGAAAAGGATTCCGTAACAGCTAAAGTCGGCGATACGGTTAAGTATGCTATTTATATGACCGATACAAAAGAAGAAGTAATCGGAGCCGCAATGAGTTTCTTTTACAACGATGAATATTTGAAGTTGAATGCCGATTCAATAAACTGTGAAAGCTTTAAAAATGCGATTGGCAACCCTAAACTTAAGAATTTTTACACCTTTACATGGACAGATGTTCAGAATCCCGTAAAGCTTAACGGTGACAAGGCTCTTGTTTCTGCTGAATACAAGGTACTAAAGGGAGGCAAAACCGATCTTTCATATTTCATCTCGGATATGTACGGCGATGATATGACATATCTCAAATCATATAAAATCACCTGCAAGCTTTGGGTGAACGGTAAAGAGGTAGAGGATAATGCCGTTCCGATAGTAAATAATGATACGGCAAATTCCGAAAAAATTCAGGGCGATTTTGTAAACTACATTGACGGAATGGGCGAGGAAAACTCACCTAACAAGGACGACCATAAGTCGGTAGTTGTTGAGAAAAAGTACATCTCAACTCAGCAGAATAGTCAGGTTGTAGATGTTACAAAGGTTGTTGAGAGTTCTGCAAACGGTTCGGGTTCAAATACGACATTAATTGTTATAATTGCAATTGTTGTTGTTTTGATTGCCGCAGGTGCAATTATTTTCGTAAAGAAAAAGGACGAAAAAAAGAAAAAATCTGCGGACATTAACGGAATGTCGGACGACGCAGATGCGGATAAATAAAACAGATAAATATCTTTTATAGGAAAATTTTTTATAATACAAGCTAAATACACAAAATTGCGATTACAATTTTGTGTATTTTTTTGTTTTAAGCTTTTTGAAAAAGATTGCAATTTTGAAAATTTTGTTATATAATGATTCCATACCGATAGAAATCGGAAATTTTTTTGGAGGAGATTCAAATGTCAAAAAAACTTATCAGTATCATAGTGTCATGCGCTCTCGTTCTTTCACTTGCTCTTGTAGGTGTGATCGGCGTTTCCGCAGCTATTGATACAGACGGTCGTTATGTCCCAAGTGAGGGCGTAAAAGAAACACACAAAGTTTACTTCCTTATGCCTGAGTCATGGAAGAGTGAAAAGTACAATGCTGCTGATGCAGGTGCATACTGGTGGAACGGTGCAGACGCTTGCGAGTCTAAAGACGGTACTGTACAGGGTTCTCCGTGGCCGGGATACAAGATGCAGGTTGAAAATGCTGAAAATAACATCTTCTATGTTGACCTTCCTACAGATGTTCCTAATATTATTTTCAACAACTACCTTAACGGCGGTGAAAGGACAGTAGATAAAGAAACAGGTAAAGTAACTTTCCAGTTCGGTGAGGAACAGTTTAAGGCTGCTAAGCAGTCTATTGATGTTCTTTGCCAGTACTATTCGAAAGGCGACAATGCTTATTATGACGAATTGCTTGACGGTGAATTCTGGACAAAGGCTCAGGAAGCATTTGACGGTAATGACAAGTCATTCTTCGGTGATTTTGCCGACAACTTCTTTGAGGATCCTGACTGGGGTATCTCAATGAACCTTACCAACATGATTTATGTTACAGACCCTAACAACGTATCTGTAAACGAACTCAGCGGTAAGGAAACATATGCCGGTGAGTTCTACTTCTACTATGGTCTTAACGAAGAAACAGGCAAGTACGAGTACGGTTCACTTCCTAACTATGATATGGCTAAGGAAGCAGGTCTTGTTAAGACAGTAGATAAGAATGCTGCACCTGCTACTCCTGATCAGGCTGCAACAACAGCTCCGTCAAGTGACAAGAAAGATGACAACAAGACAGATTCTACAAAGAACACAGTTCCTACTGCAGGTCAGAACCCAACATCTTCTGCAAACGCAGTTTCAACTGCTGACACAGCAAAGAGCACAGACAACGGAACAGTTCAGACAGGTGCTACAACAGCAGCTGCAGTTCTCGCAGTTCTCCTCGTTGCAGGCGGTGCAGTTCTTTACACACGCAAGAGATTTGAATAATCTTAAATAATTATACATAATTATTTGATGCCCTCCGCTTTGGAGGGCATTTTTGCTTTTGTTGCAGGTAAAATTTGCAGTTTTTTTGCATTGATTTTGTTCGGAAAAGACCTAATAAAGAAATCTTATAAAACAGTACAGTGATTTTTGGTGATTATTACAATAGGTTTCAGACTCCAAAATGCCCTGTAACACTTGATTTTTTCTGAGTTTTATACTATAATAGTCATGCTGATACAAGTATGGTGTCGGAAAATCATAAGGAGGAAATACAAATGTCCAAAAAAGTTATCAGTCTTTTATTGGCTGTTATGCTCACAGCGGCAATGATAGTGGTTGCTGCAATAAGCGTTTCTGCCGATACGGACGATGAAGGCAGTTATGTGCCTTCTGAGGGCACTGAAACCTACCATATATATTTCTGTAAGCCTGATGACTGGGAAAACAAATATACATCTGATGCAGGTGTTTATTGGGAAAACGGTTCGGATACTCCTTCAGCGTGGCCGGGTTATTCCGCTCGCAATGCTGATATCAAAAATATTTACTGTTCTGATGTACCGACCAATGTTGATAAAGTAATCTGGAACAACGCTCTTAAAGGTACAGACGATCCGACAAATCCTGAATATAAACTTGCTTATCGAACAACCGATATTAATTTTAAGGGTTATGAAAAAGGCGAGTCTGATTATTATCCCAACGGTGTTGAAAGCTTTGACAATATGATTTATATTATCAATCCTGAATTTACTTCCGAGAACGATAAGGATGAATTGATTTTTGCCGGTGAGTGGTTCTACTACTACGGTAACGGTGAATACGGCAATGCTCCTAAAAAGGCAGACCTCAAGGCCGGCGATTATTACGGCAAAGACGGTGTGTTCCCGACAGAGTACAATCCATCGGGTGAGGAAACAACAGCCGAATCAACAACAGAGGTTGTAACAGAATCGGAAACAACCGAGTCTGCAACTAGTGGTGCTGCTGCAACAGAGTGTACAACATCATCTGCTGAATCTTCGCTTGCTCTTACAGTAAATGCAACATCTAATTACTTCCCAATGGCAAGCGCAAAGTATAATGCAGTTACCAATCAGGTAACGGTTACATATATTATGCAGTCTCCAAAGAATGTGCTCGACACGCAGTGGCACATTTCTTATGACCCTTCAATCCTTTCGGTTGCTGATGTGAATACTGCTAAGTCGGTTTGCCCGACGATGGACGGCAGAGGTGTATATGTAAACTTCAAGAATAAGTCGGAAGGCGTTGGTTATGTAAAATTCGGTGCAAGTAATCTCGGTCTTTATGACTTTAGCGAAAAGACGCTTTTTGCAACAGTTGTTTTTGATGTTAAAGACATTTCAAAGGTTGCACCGGTTTCGACGACGGTTGACCTTGTTGTTGAGGTGCTTCGTGTTTCGGAAGTAAATCCGGACACAGAAATGACTGACGGTTCAAAAGAAGTTATTCTTGTTGATAAAGAAGTAGTTAAGAAAGATCCTGTTGCTGTGGCAGCAAAAAATGGTCTTTCAACTGAGCTTACTCCTTCAACCTATGCAGAACCGACAACAGCCGAGCCTTCAACCGCAGAATCATCTACTGAGGAAACAACATCAACTGAGGCTACTAAGGCTACAGAGGAAACGCTGGAATCAACTAAGGTTACAATTGCTCCTGTAACTTCACAGGATGCAACATCTGTAACACAGCCTGTAACAAAGAAAATCAGCTCAACATCTGACACTCCGGATACATCTGATAACGGCAACAATAACAATGCAAATGCTGCTGTTCAGACAGGTGAAGCTCCTCTGGCTGTTGTAATTCTTACACTTCTCATCGGCTCAACTTGTGTAATGTTCGTTCTTCGTAAGAAAGAAGAAATCCTTTAACGGCTGATAAAGACTAATAATTAAGAGGGCTGACCAAACAAAGGTCAGCCCTCTTTCTGTGCTGTGATTGAGGTTTAAAATTCTGATAAAAATACAAAAAAACAGCTCCACCGTAAATAGTGGAGCTGTTTCGTAATCTGTAAAATCAGTTAGCTCTGGTAACCTTACCTGAACGCAAACAACGGGTGCAAGCATATACACGCTTTGGTGAACCGTCAACAATAGCCTTAACACGCTGTACGTTGGGCTTCCATGTTCTGTTTGATCTTCTGTGTGAGTGAGATACCTTAATACCGAACTTTACATCCTTACCGCAGAATTCACATTTTGCCATGCGTCTGCACCTCCTTAAAGAAAACTAATTCTATTTCTAACTTTGTTATAATAACAGAAAATGAGAGAAAATGCAAGTGTTTTTTGAAAATTTCTTAACTTGTTTTTTGCTCTTGTAATTTTTGACGATATATTATATAATTAGGAATAAATATAGTTACACGATTGTTACCTAAAAATTCAGATTTCAGGAGGCTCTTATGCTCTCATTATTACTTAACGGCATCAGAAACGGCAACCTTGATTTCGGCTCGGGAATTGCCGCAATATTGGCTGTACTCGTTATTATATTTTTAATTCTCCCGTTCCATGAATGGGCGCACGCTTTTACTGCGTCACTTCTCGGCGATAAGGCGGTAAAGGGCAGAGGCAGACTTTCAATTAATCCGCTTAGCCACATTGACCCTATGGGTGCTTTGTGTATGCTTTTGTTCGGATTCGGTTGGGCAAAGCCTGTTCCGATTGATCCGAGAAATTTTAAAAATCCAAAGGTTGGTATGGCAATCACCGCAATTATGGGTCCGATTGCAAATATCGTTGCGGCTTTTGTCGGACTCCTCATTTACTATCCGATTATCCTTTTTACGGGTGCTTTTCCGCTTTCGACAATCGGAGGATATGTTGTTCAGTTTTTAAGTTTCTATATTTCGTGCAATGTCGGACTTGCTGTGTTCAACCTTATCCCGATTCCGCCTCTTGACGGCTCAAAGGTTCTGTTCGTATTTTTACCCGACAAGGCTGTTGAATTCTTTTACAGATATCAGATGTACTTTTTTATCGGTCTTTTTGTTCTCTTGTATGTGGGAATTCTCAACACTCCGATTAACTGGCTCAGCAATCAGATTCTTAACTTCATCAGCTGGCTTGCAAGCCTGCCGTATATGCCGTTTGTCGGTTGATTTCAAAATCATTCGTAACATCAAATCATAACTGAAACTTATTTATGGAAACACAACAACTTCAATATAAGCTGTCGGCATTTGAAGGCCCTCTTGACCTTTTGCTGACGCTGATTTCTAAAAACAAAATAGATATTTACGACATCAGCATTTCCGAATTGCTCGACCAGTACATGGAGCAGATTAATATGATGCAGGAAAATCAGATGGATATCGCATCGGAATTTCTGACAATGGCGTCAAGGCTTGTCTATATCAAGTCTGTAATGCTCCTGCCAAAATATGAAGAAGAGGCTGAAGAACTCAAGAAAGAACTTTCGGGACAACTTCTTGAATATGCAGTTTGCCGTGAAATGGCGGCAAAACTCGGCGATATTTATGACTTTGACAGCTTTTACCGAGATGCATCTCCTGTTGAATTTGACCTGACATATAACCGAATTCATCCGAGTGAGGATATTGCAAAGGCATATGTCAGCGCAGTCGGACGGGGCAAGCGTAAGCTTCCACCGTCAAAAGACGCATTTTCGGGCATTGTGTCGCATAAAATCGTGTCGGTAAACAGTAAGATTATCCATCTTATGAGAAGGCTCTGGCACGGCAAAAGGCTTGAATATCACGAAATTTTTGAGGTGTGCGAGGGCAAAAGCGACCTTGTGGCAACATTTCTTGCAACGCTGGAGCTGGTAAAGGGCAAGCGTATCAGAATTGAGGGCAGCGGTGAAAATGCCGTTGTTCATATGATTGAGGATGAAAACGCAATGCCTTTGCCACAGGTTGACGAGGACGAAAACAATGAAAATGAGGAGGTGCAGTAATGGCTGTTGAAAATATTCGTGGTGCGATTGAGGCGATTTTGTTCGCAAACGGTGCGTCGGTTGAATTTTCCCGAATAGCGCAGGCACTTGAAATTTCCGAAAAAAAGGTTAAAGAGCATATTTCTGCACTGATTGATGATTATGAGGCGTCAGGACGGGGCATAACTATAATATTGCTTGACAATTCCTGTCAGATGGTTTCAAAAAAGGAATTTGCTCCGCAGATTCGTACCGTTATGGATTTGAGAAGAAACACTCCGCTTTCACAGGCGGCTCTTGAGGTTCTTGCAGTTGTTGCGTACAATCAGCCTGTTACAAAGGCTTTTGTCGAGCAGGTGCGTGGTGTTGACTGCAGTGGTGTAATCGGCAGTTTGACAACAAAGGGACTTGTTGAAGAAAAGGGCAGACTTGAGCTACCGGGCAGACCGTTGCTTTACGGCACAACCGAAAACTTTTTGCGTTGCTTTAACATTTCAAGTCTTGACGAACTTCCTCCGCTCCCCGAGAATGATGAGGACAAGGAGTCCAAAGAAAACGGTGAAGAACAGGAAAAGACTGAAAACGGCAATGAGCAGATTGATTTGCTTGCCGATCAGCCTGTTGACAGGCAGTAAAATTTAGGGGGAATTCCCTTTGCTTTGGCTATATATCCTACTCGGAATTGTGCTGTTTATTGCGCTTGTGATGTTTATTCCGATTACTTTGCGTGCATCATATAAAGAGGAGTTTTGGTGCGCCGTGTATATCGGGTTTGTAAAGCTTCAGCTTGTGCCGGCAAAACCCAAAAAGGAAAAGAAGAAGAAAAAAGCAAAAAAACAAACTCAGAAAACCGAACAGCCTAAAAAAGCGACAGAAAAAAAGCCGAGCCTTATAAAAAAATACGGTATTGAGTGGCTTTTGAACCTGATAAAAAAAGTTGCAGAGCTTGCAATATCTGCATTGCAGGATTTTTTCAGCCACATACTGGTTAAAAAATTGTCGCTGAGTATCAGCGTTGCGGGTGACGATGCGGCTGACACAGCTATAAAATACGGCAAATACTGTGCCGTTGTTTATCCGGCAGTAGGTACAATTGTCCGTGTTGTAAAATGCAAAGGCTACGGAGTTGACATAAATCCGAATTTTTCGGAAAAAGCAGAAACTGAAATTAACTTTGACTTTGCCGCAAGAATTTTCGCATTCCGACTTATCGGTCTTGCCGTTAAGCACGGAATCAAGGGGATTAAACTTCTTGCAGAAGTTAAAAATGATTGATATAAATATTGTTGAAAAAGGAGAATGGCTATGGAACATCCTATCGGCAGTTTAATGGATACCACAATGGAAAAAATCAAGGAAATGATTGATGTCAATACTATTATCGGCGAGCCTATAACTTCGCCTGACGGCACACTTATCATTCCTGTTTCAAAGGTAAGCTACGGCTTTGCGGCAGGCGGTTCGGATCTGCCTACCAAAAAGGAAAACAAAGACTGCTTTGGCGGTGGCAGCGGTGCAGGTGTGACAATTCAGCCTGTTGCATTTCTTACCGTTTATCAGGGCGATGTAAGGCTTGTTTCCGTTGACAGGGACGAAGGTACAGCCGACAAGCTCGTTAATATGATTCCCGATGTTCTCAAAAAAGTAAAGGGAGTTTTCAAAAAGGATAAGAGCGAATCCGCAGACGATTTTTCCGAAATCACACAGGACGATATTGACGGTTGATTCGTAATATTGCAACACCCCTCGGCATAGATTTATGCAGGGGGTGTCCTTATGAAAAAAATAATCTCGCTTGCGGTGTGCTTTGTTATGCCGTTTGTGCTTATGGGCGCAAAAACTGCGGAGGATACTCCTCCAACAACTTCTGCACAGGCATTTGTCCTGTACTGTCCCGACAACAACACGGTTATCTGTTCAAAAAATGCAGATGAAAGGATGAAGCCTGCGAGCACCACAAAGATTATGACATCTCTCATAACGCTTGAGGAGGCGGCTTCCTGCGACAGTGAAGTTACCTTCAAACAGGAAATGGTTGTCGAGGGCAGTTCGATGTATCTTAAAGTCGGTGAAAAAGTCCGACTTTCGGACCTTGCGTCAGGAATGATGATGGCGTCGGGTAATGATGCGGCGAATGCGGCGGCATATACGATTTCGGGCAGTCCCGAAAAGTTTTCACAACTAATGAATGAAAAGGCAAAGCAAATCGGTATGACGAATACCAATTTTGTAACGCCGAGCGGACTTGACGATGACAACCATTACTCAAGTGCAAAGGATATGGCTCTGCTTATGTCATATGCACTTGAAAATGACGATTTTGCAAATCTTACGGCTAAGAAGAGCGTGACCGTTGAATTTCTTGAACCGAAATCAAAGAAAACCGCATATGCAAATCATAACAGGCTTTTGTCGCTTTATCCCTACTGTACAGGCGGAAAAACAGGCTATACAACGGTGGCAGGGCGGTGCCTTGCTTCCTCTGCAAAAAAAGACGGTGTAACGCTTGTGTGCGTCACTCTGAATGACCGCAACGATTGGAATGACCATATTTCTCTTTATGATTACGCTTTTGAAAAGTACAGGGGAGTTGACTGCAAGGACGCTGACTTTTGTGCCGATATTCCGTGCGTGGGCGGTGATAAGAACAGCGTAACGGTTACAGGTGAGAAGAACAACACAATCGTTTTAAAGCGTGAGGACTGCGATAAAATCAAGAAAAAAATCTTCATAGACAGCTTTTTGTATGCTCCGATTGAAAAGAACGAATCGGTCGGCAGAATTGAATACACACTCGGCGGAAAGCTGCTTTATAAATGCAACATTGTTGCAGGCGAAAAGATTAAATCGGATAAAAAGAGTGTGTCAATATTTTCGGCAATAGGAAATCTGTTTTCGTAACAGCTTAAATATACAGAAAATTTTAATAAAAAGGAATTTACATATGGCTAAAATTGAACCTATAAGACTTCAGAAATTCATAGCGCAATGCGGTATTGCGTCAAGGCGAAAGGCCGAGGAGCTTATTCTCGGCGGTCATGTCAAGGTGAACGGCAAAACCGCAATTCTCGGCGATAAGGTTCTTCCTACAGACAAGGTGTTTGTAAGAGGCAAGAGGATTGTTGTGCCGAAGGGCGGTAATTACCGATATATTATGCTCAACAAGCCCCGTGGATTCATTACCACAATGAATGATGAGCGTGGCAGAAAGTGTGTTGCACAGCTTGTTGAGAATGTCGGCGAGCGAGTTTATCCGATAGGCAGACTTGACAAAGACAGCGAGGGTATGCTTGTTTTTACAAATGACGGTGACTTTGCAAACAAGGTTATGCACCCGAAAAACAATGTTTACAAGATTTACAGAGTAACCGTTCGACCGTCAATTGACGAGGATCAGCTTGTAAAACTTGAAACAGGCGTTGAGCTTGACGGCAGAAAAACCGCTCCTGCATATGTCCATGTAATTCAGCAGGGCAGAGTAGTTCTTGAAATGATTCTTCACGAGGGTAAGAACCGTGAGATCAGAAGAATGTGCGAGGCTGTCGGGCTTGAGGTTGCAAGACTCAAACGCACCCAGATCGGCGGAGTAAAAATGGGTATGCTCAAACAGGGCGACTGGAGAGATTTGACCGAACAAGAGGTTAAAAAACTGCTTGCAAACCCGTTTTTAAACGGCAAACAGCTTTAATTTTCCGTTTTTGAAAAATACTTCCGAAACGGTCAATAAAACTATTCGTTAATTTGACAATAAATTTACGGTTTTGGTGTAATAACTATTAAATGTGTTCAAAATTGAAATAGTACAGCGTGTTTTTCTTGTACTTTTGAAGATTATAGAGTATAATGTATGTGTAGAAAATTAGTATGCACGCTCAGTTTTCGTGCATATTCAATACATGGTATTGGAGGATTTTAAGATGAGTATTGAAAAGATCAATCAGGCAAAGGCTGAAATTGCCGCAACTTCCGCTTATAAGACAATTACGGCGTTTTTTGATGCAGACAGCTTTTGTGAAATTGATGCCTTTGCAAAATCCGGTGAAGGTTTTGCCGAGGTTGTTGCAGGCTTTGGAACAGTAGAAGGTATGCCTGTTTATGCGTTTGCACAGAACAGCGACATTTGCGGCGGTGCTATGAGTAAGGCACAGGCTGCCAAGCTTAAAAAGCTGTATGGTCTTGCACTCAAGACAGGCGCTCCTGTTGTAGGTTTCTATGACAGCGTTGGCGGCAGACTTAATCAGGGTACAGAGCTTCTCGCAGGTTGCGGTGATGTTCTCAATGCGGCTGCGTCACTTTCCGGTGTTGTACCGCAGATCTCGGTTGTTCTCGGCACTTGCCTCGGAACAAACGCTCTTAACGCCGCAAGCGCAGACATCGTTATCATGAGCAAAGACGCACAGCTTTCACTTTCGGTAACAGGTAAGCATTCCGATGCCGCTTACAATGCTGAAAACGGTATTGCCTCAATCGTTTGTGACGATGCAGACAAGGCAATCAAGGCTGCAAAGGAACTTATCCTTTATCTTCCGTCAAATAACCTCACAATGGCTCCTCAGTCATTTGAAGAAGCTCCGGCAGAGGACGGTTGCGGTTGTGTAGTCAGCAGAACAGTTGACGGCAACAGCATTGTAAAGCTCTTCAATGATTACGGCAAGGAAGCAAATGTTCGTTTCGCAAGACTCGGCGGTCAGGTTGTAGGTATTGTTGTTACAAAGGGCAAGGAGCTTGGTTGCAAGTCTGCAAACAAGGTAGCAAAGTTTGTTCGTTTCTGCGACGCTTTCTCACTCCCTGTTGTAACATTCGTAAACTGCCCGGGCTTTGAGTCAATCAAGTCGGCAACAAAGGCGTCAGCCGCTTATGCTGAGGCAACAACAGTTAAGATTTCTGTTGTTACAGGCAAGGCAATCGGTTCAGGCTATGTTGCTCTTGCAGGCACAGGCGCTAATGCAGATGTTGTTTACGCACTTCCCGATGCGGTTATTTCACCTGTTAATGTTGAGGCTGCCGCATTCATTATGGCTCCCGAAGTTATGAATGTTGCCACAGATAAGCAGGCTGAGGTTGCTCAGAAGTTTGCTGACGAGAATCTTTCTGCTTACAATGCCGCTCAGAACGGCTATGTTGACGGTATTGTTGAAGAAGCTCAGCTCCGTCAGACTCTTATTTCTGCTCTTGATATGCTTTCGGGCAAGCGTGTTTCAACACTTTCAAAGAAGCATTCAACTATCTGATAAATGATTACTTGTTAAAATAAAAGGGGATACTAAAAATGAAGAATTTAAGAATTACAGTTAACGGCACAGCATATGATGTTCAGGTTGAAGAACTCGGTGGCTCTTCAGCTCCCGCAGCAGCCGCTCCTGCTCCGGCAGCCGCTCCCGCTCCTGCAGCAAAGCCGGCAGCTCCCGCAGGCGCTCAGGGTTCTGTTGTTGTAAAGGCTCCTATGCCCGGTACAGTTGTTAATGTTGTTGTTTCGGCAGGACAGGCTGTTAAGGCTGGAGATGACCTCGTATTCATCGAGGCTATGAAGATGGAAACTCCCGTTAAGGCTCCGCAGGACGGCACAGTTGCAACAGTTGATGTTGCAAAGGGTGAGTCAGTTGACTCAGGTAAGGTTCTCGTAACACTTAACTAATCAATAATTCGGAGAAAGGGATGCTGTAAAATGGCAAAAAAAATCAGAGTTACCGAAACTGCTCTGCGTGACGCTCATCAGTCACTCATTGCAACAAGAATGACAACAGAGGAAATGCTCCCTGTTCTTGACAAACTCGATAAAATCGGTTATTACTCACTCGAATGCTGGGGCGGTGCAACATATGACTCATGCCTCAGATTCTTAAACGAAGATCCGTGGGACAGACTCCGCACAATCAGAGAACATTGCCCTAACACAAAGCTCCAGATGCTTTTCAGAGGACAGAATATGCTCGGTTATCGTCACTATGCCGATGACTGCGTTGAGTACCTTGTTCAGCGTTCAATCGCAAACGGTATTGACATTATCCGTATTTTTGATGCTCTTAACGACATCAAGAATCTTAAAACAGCTATCAAGGCCGCTAACAAAGAAGGCGGTCATGCACAGGTTGCTATCAGCTACACAACAGGTCCTGTATTCACAGATGAATACTATGTTGAGTATGCTAAGAGAATTGCAGACGCAGGTGCAGATTCAATCTGTATCAAGGATATGGCTGCTCTTCTTACTCCGACAAGAACCGAAAGCCTTGTAAAGGCTATCAAAGCCGCTGTTCCGGAGCTTCCGCTTCAGCTCCACACCCACTACACATCAGGTCTTGCATCAATGTGTCTTTTGAAGGGTGTTGAGGCAGGTGCCGACGGCATTGACACAGCAATCAGTCCACTCGCCCTCGGTACATCACACGCACCTACAGAGTCAATGGTTGCCGCTCTTTCAGGCACAGAGTTCGACACAGGTCTTGACCTTAAACAGTTCTCTGACATCCGTGCTTACTTCATGACTCTTCGTGAGAAGTACATCAAGTCAGGACTTCTTGATCCTAAGATGCTCGCAACAGACGCTAACGCTCTTATCTATCAGGTTCCCGGCGGTATGCTTTCCAACCTTCTTTCACAGCTCAAGCAGGCCGGTAAGGAAGACAAGCTTGACGAAGTTCTTGCAGAAGTACCCCGTGTTCGTAAGGATTCAGGTTATCCTCCGCTTGTTACTCCGACATCACAGATTGTCGGCACACAGGCTGTATTCAATGTAATCACAGGCAAGCGCTATTCAATGTGCACAAACGAGTTCAAGGGACTTGTTGCCGGTGAGTACGGTACAACTCCAATGCCGATTGATCCTGAGTTTCAGAAGAAGATTATCGGTGACAAGAAGATTATCAAAGGTCGTCCTGCAGATCAGCTTAAGCCTGAGCTTGATAAGCTCCGTGGCGAGATTGAGCAGTGGATTGAACAGCCTGAGGATGTTCTTTCTTATGCACAGTTCCCGAAGGTTGCTCTCGACTTCTTTGAAAAGAGAAGAAATGCCAAGGTTGGCATCAACGGCGACAAGCTTGACAAGAAAAATATGGTTCACCCAGTTTGATTTGACAACAAAAATTAACATTTATGCCACTTTCGCTGTGAAAGTGGCATTTTCATTTGAGCAGAATTATTCTTGCTAAATTTTTAGCAACTATATTGCATTACATATATTTTAGCGGTATAATGAAGTAAATTGAATATCTGTTGCATATACCATTATTACAGATAGAATAAATAAAAGATGAGGAAATCAAAATGAAAAAATTTTTAACAGTATTGATAGCATTTGTAATGTGCTTTTCGGTTGTAACAACAGCTTTTGCGGCTACACCTGATGAAGTTTCTGATTCAGACTTGATTTCAGATATTAAACAGGCTATGTTAGATACATATTATGGTGATGAAAAGCCTGAATATCTGAATGTCGAAATTCTTTTGGACGATGAAGACGAGGTTTATTTCAGTTTTTCTGACAGCTTTGCTACTTCTGCAAACAGAGTTTACACCGAGGCAGGCAATTACATAGTTTCTTATCTCGAAAATTGTCCTGTAGCACTGTACAAAAACAACAGGGTTTATATGATCCCCGATGCTTATAATTCAGGCGTTATTGATGACGATACACTTGAGGGCTTGACCTATTGCGGGCATATGGATATAGTTCCGAAAAGCGATGATTCAGCACTTGCTATCGAAATAAAAAACAAAGTTATTGAAGAGTGTTTTGACGGCAAATCACCTGAAACTTTGAGAATTGATATTGTTGGCAGAACAAGTGACGGCGGAGTATATTTTAAACACAGCGTAGGCGGCGGTATTGATGTAATGGTTGAAGAAACAATTGGTGACTATACTTATCATTACAACCATAACGATGATGTTATGCTTTATAAGAATGGCAATGTTTACTCAATTAAAGAGGCTTACGAAAGCGGGGTTATTGATGATAGTATTCTTGAAGAATTGTCAAAAATGAATTTTGGTTTGGAATCTAATAAACCGAATACAACTGTTCCTACTGAGCCTACAACTACGGTTGCAACAGTTGACGAACCTGTAACAGTACCCGATACAACTTCTGCAACTTCGGCAACTAAGCCTGTTTCAACAAGCGACACAGCAACAAAGGACACGCCGAGCAATTCACAGAATAACAGCGGTGCTGTACAGACAGGACAGAACAGCGTTGCTGTAATTCTTCTTGTTGCAATGCTTGCAGGTTGTGCAGTAATTTTTGCAAAACGCAGAAATTATTTTAAATAATTCAAAACATCAACAGAATATATAAAATAAACCGTTCTCGCTTTTGAGAACGGTTTATTTATTTTAGCTTAAAAAATTGTGATAGTTTATCAAGATGTATTGCTTTTTATATCATTTAATGTTACAATTAAATTGCATAAAAATTTAGCGAAAGTTTTTAATAATGCGTAGAATTTGAACAAAGCGAGGGATAGATATGAAAAAGTTTTTACCTATAGCTATGGCGGCGGTAATGTCGATGTCTGCGATTGCGGTTTCGGCAGTTTCTGCAAATGCGGTTGAACCGCTTAACACACCTGTGCAGTATGCACAGGTTGCAAGGGCAAGCTTGGCTACTCCGAAAATTTCAAAAGCCGAAAGTGTTTACGGCGGTGTAAAGCTAACATGGAACAAAGTGAACGGTGCGGCTAAATACAGAGTTTACTACAAGGGCCGTAAAGGCTGGACACGAATGGTCGATACAACTTCAACATCATATATCGACAAGGATGTTTCATCGGGCAGGAATTACACCTATACTGTAAGATGTATTTCTGCTGACGGAAAGAGCTTTACAAGCGGTTATGATTCAAAGGGGACAACCATAAAATATATTGCCGCCCCTGAAATTTCAAAGCTTGAAAATGTAAACGGCGGTGTAAAAATTACATGGAACAAAGTAAGCGGTGCGGCTAAATACAGAGTTTACTACAAAGGCAGTAAGGGCTGGACAAGAATGGTCGATACAACTTCAACATCATATATCGACAAGGATGTTTCATCGGGCAG
>ERZ791927.813-NODE-813-length-28617-cov-27.688432_pt1 | contig 28617 bp, 24 predicted proteins | sample MGYA00510130_ERZ791927 | MGnify/ENA primary metagenome ERZ791927 (study PRJEB30046, sample SAMN00792055) | human gut metagenome | study: EMG produced TPA metagenomics assembly of the A metagenome-wide association study of gut microbiota in type 2...
CTCACGCCCAGTCGCTTGCCACAGCGACATTTGTCAAATCCCCTTACGGGCGCACTAAATATTCCTCGTCCGAGACCTCCGTAGCATAGACGGCGGACTGTACCCCGCCGAGGCTGATAAAGACCTCCTTGTAGCGGCGCGCGGGGTCGTTCGAGAGATTGATCGACAGAACCTGCGCACGCTCCTTGTCCGTCAGTCCCAGCAAGGTCTGTATCTGGTCGAACTTGTTGCGGTACTTGCGCTGGTCGAGTAGAATCTTGCAGTCGGCGTTGTTGATGATCGACTCTTTGACAATGGGCGACGAGATGATGTCCTCGACTTCCTGCGTGACGACGATCGCCTCGCCGAAGTACTTGCGGACGGTCTTATGTAGGCTAAGCACCCGGCGCCTTACCGTATTTCTACGGCAGGTTTCCAAGAACTCGCCCCCGAACCGGACTTACACCTCTCGGCGTATCCGGCTCTCCGCTAATTTTTCTCAGTCTAAACTTTTCCCAGATGCCGCAGCCTGTGGCAACTCGGACACAACGCAATGGTCTTGCGTCTGCGGGCTGACATGAGCCATTCCCAACTCTCTTTCCCTTTCAGGTCTTTGAGGTTGCGGACATGGTGCATAATCAGCTTGCCCGTTGCCCCGCACAATTCGCATTTTTCCGCTTTGAGCCTGTCCGTCAAATTGGTTCGGCTCACGTCTGCGATAGAGTACGGTTCGATGTCGCAGCTTCCGTTGAAGGCCGTTGTCCGGCGTTTGAAACTCGTCTTGTAAAAGGTTCGGAACTTGATTACCCCTTTCTGCTCGTACTTTACGGTGAACAGTTTGTTGCAGCGGTACTTCTTGTTGATTTTTCGTACCGTGCTCCTGTATTTGCCCGCAAATGTTTTATACATACTGTACTCCATGATATATCTGAAGTTGTGCAGTACCACGCAGTTGTTGGCGATCAGGTAATAATTGCAAAATCCCACTGTTTCCCGATTGTATCGGTCGAGGATTTCAAGGTCGTCGTTGAATATCAATCCTGAACGGCATTTGGGTTTCCAAACCTCTTTCCCGTTGCGGAGTTTGATTTCCATAGCTCCGTATTCCAGAAGTTTGTCCCGCAGCGTTGCCATGCTGACATTCAGCCGGACACGCTTGCCGTAGGTGCGTCGCAGACACCCTCGCACATCCCGGCGTTGATGATTGTCCCGTGTTACCGTAATCTCATATCCGAGAAATTTCGCCGATTTACCCGTATGGGTTATCAGCGTCTTTTCTTCGGACAGTTCGAGGGCGAGGCTTGCGGATAGGAATGATTTAATATCTTCCTTTATCCGCTGTGCATCCTCCTTACTGCCGATTACGCCCAGAATAAAATCGTCGGCGTAACGGATGTATTTGAGCCTTCGGTAGCTTCCGTCCATTTCATCTCCGCTTGGAAATGCGGCACGTTCCTGTTCGATGGCTTTGAGCCTTGCGACCAAAGCCGCCTTCTCAGCCCCGTCTTTTACCTTTCTCAGTTTCCGCACAGTCCGTTTCCGTTCGTTAGTCAAATCGTTGCTCTCTTTGCCCGACCTGCGTTTGGTTCCCTTGTCGAAGTGTCGGATATACTCTTTCACGTACTTATCCAATTTATCGAGGTATATATTCGCCAGAATCGGGCTGACGATACCTCCTTGCGGCGTTCCGCTGTATGTGTTGTGAAACGTCCAATCCTCGACGTATCCCGCTTTCAGGAATTTCCGTATCAGACGGATAAAACGGTCATCCGAAATGCGCTCCCGCAGGATTTGGACAAGAACATCATGGTCGATGTTGTCGAAGAACCCTTTGATGTCGCCTTCGATAAACCATTTCGCCCCGTTGAACGTCTTTTGAATATGAAGCAATGCGGTATGGCAGCTCCGTTTGGGTCGGAAGCCGTGCGAGGTGGTCTCGAAATGTCCCTCGTAAATGGCTTCCAGAATCATACGGACTACCTCCTGCACCAGCTTGTCTTCAAAAGCCGGTATTCCCAGAGGGCGCGTTTTCCCGTTTTTCTTCGGGATATGCACCCTCCGCGACGGGTGAGGCTGATAACTTTCGTCTTTCAACGAGGCTATCAGCGTTTCGATCCGGGCAAGGCTCATCTCGTCGATACTGCGACCGTCGGAGCCTTTGGTCGTACTGCCTCCGTTCGATGCGATCTTTTGGTAGGCAACATAGAACAACTCTTCGTTGAACAGAATCCGGTAAAGGCGTTCGAACTTGTAGCTCGAATCCTTACTGTGTTCGTTCAGACTGTTTAATACTCTTTCCGGACTTCTCATAATGTCTCTCACATTATCCATTAAATTGTATTAAAGAAAATTAGCTGCCTCCCTTCGCCATGTGCAGGGCGTTACCCTGCCCGGACTACTACGGAGGCTCCGTTACCGTGCCGGATATTCAGAGGTCTGCACCTCATAGCCTTACGGCGTTCCGGTTTAGGTAATCCCCGTTTACTTACTTAGTAACTGTTGGCATGATGGATTGTCGGATGCGATTTCCGTCCTTTACCATTTATCATGGTTGCTCTGCGGCAAGTTCTTGCTTGCGTCCGTACCTATACACCGGAGCAGTACCGCAGTATGACGATTTCAGTTACCTTACGTCATAGCCTTCAAGTAGAGCAGCTCGGACTGTCGTTCAAACAATTCGGTTTTCATCCTCATATCCATCGTTTCATCTTGCCGTTCAGTGGCAGTCTGGTAACTGACTGACTTACGACGTTCCCGACATGCTACACTCCCCGTCCGGTTTCCCTTTCGGATAAGTCGGGTGATGATAGGTTTTTCAAAGAACACTTACCTAATCCCTTGCCAGTGGGATATTTACTAAGCAGCTTGTACGGGCGCACAGAGATATTTTACATAGGATGCCATTCCCTCCTTGGCGATGGCTTTCCACGCTTCTTCCAGCAGCAGGACCTTGCGCACGCCTTGCAGCCGCCGCATCTTGGCGAGGAAGGTTTCCATGATGATGATCGTCACCACGGGCAGCAGCGTGCGGTTTTCGGAGATGTTATCCAGCTCGAAGACGATGAACCGCTTGTGCAGCAGATCCATCTGACGGTTCGAGTTGAGCAGGTAGTCGTACTCGCCGCCCCGGTAGAACGGTTCGAGGACGTTCAGGAAGTTCGCCCAATCGAAATCCTTCTCACGAACCTTCTTTTGTTGCAGCAGCCGTCGGTAGTCGGTGGCGACGAACTCGTAGAAGGTGTCGAACGAAGGTACGACGGCGGGATCGCTCTTGATCTTGGTAAGGTAGAGGTTTACGGCGTTCGACAGCGCCACCTCCTCCGAGCGTGTCGGAGCCTCGTCCTCGCGTTTCCACAGCGTGAGGATCAGCGTCTTGATCGACTCCCGCTTCTCGACGTCGTACACCCCGTCCTCGACGTAGAAGGGGTTGAAACAGATCGGTGCTTCGTCCGTGTAATTCAGGTAAATACCGTCCTCGCCCCGTGTGCGGCGATGGATGAGTTCGCACAATCCTTTATACGAATTTCCCGTGTCGATAAGCAGCACGTGCGCCCCCTGTTCATAATAGTGGCGGATCAGGTGGTTCATGAAGAACGACTTGCCGCTGCCCGAAGGTCCCAGCACGAATTTGTTGCGGTTGGTCGTGATACCGCGCTTGATCGGCTCATCGGAGATGTCGAGGTGAAGCGGTATGCCGCTCAGACGATCGACGAGTTTGATACCGAAGGGCGACGGCGAAGAACGGTAGGCCGTCTCTTCAGCGAAGAAGCAGAGGGCCTGTTCGAGGAATGTCGGAAACGACTCCTCGGCGGGAAACTCTCCCTCGGCACCCGGTATGCCGGCCCAGAAGAGCGCCGGCACATCGACCGTATTGCGGTGAGGCGTGCAGCCCATGAGCGCGAGCTGCGAACCCACGTCGTTGCAGATGCCCTTGAGCTCCGTTTCGCTGTCGGCCCATATAAGGACGTTGCAGTGGCAGCGCACGGAGCGGTACCCTTCGGTGTGAGCTTCGTTCAGGTAGAGGTCGATCCACTCCTTATTCACGGAGTTGGCACGCGAGTACCGCGCCAGAGAGTTCATGTTGCGGGCTCTCGCTTCGAGGCTTTTGAGCGTCTCGGCGTGGTTGTCCAGAAAAACGTATTGGTTGTAGATGTGCGGATGTCCGAGCAGCAGCCCCGCAGGTGCAGCGAACGAGAGGCGGCAGTCGGAGCGATCCGTCGAGAACCGTTCATAGCGGCTGTCCGTGCCGACGGCCTGCGGCACGTAGTCCAGGTCCGAAAGCGTGTACATGGCAAGGCTGCGATTCCCGATGCGTATCTGTCCGTCGTCGAGCCGCAGGTCCTCGTTGGTGACGATGCCCTCGGTGCCCAGTGCGAAGTAGCGGGCTATAAGTCCGCTGTCGTCTGCGGTGCCGACGATCTCATCGGCCGTAAGAGGTTCCAGACGTATGAAGCCTGCATCGCAGAGGATGCGGCGCATCTGCTCCGCAGCATCCAGAAACAGTGTTACGGACTCCGTGTCCCGGATCTCCTGGGGCACGATGAAACCCCGGCAGAGGGACGAGAAGTCGCTGCGGCGCCGCATCTGTTCCTTCGAGGTCTTCGTGATGAAGAGATAGCACGAGTGCCGCAGGAAGGGTCGCTCGTTGAAGTGACGCTCGAAGGCCCGGCCCAGAAAGCTCTCGTCCGAGGCGAGGTCGGGGCGGTAGTGCTCCTCGGTGAAATAGTCCTGTTTATGTACGATCGTGTAGTCGGGCAGCACACGCAGGGCTTTGAGCCAGGCGCCGTGCAGGGCCTCGTATTCGGCGCCCGTGAGCGTGAAGAGCTCGGGCAGCACGACACGGTAGGCCACCGTTACCTCGGCGTTCTTCGACAGGATGCAATCGTGTTCTACGGCCAGCAGCGGGAAGTAATGTTCCAGTGCAGCCGTTTTCAGTGTTCCTCGCATAGTTTAGTTTCGTTTAACGATCAGATGCCGGATGCTCCGGCGGTGGATGATGCGGCGCGGATGCCGCTGCGCCGCCAGGCGTTTCATCAGCCCGTGAGGGCCGTAGCGGCGGTTCATGCGGAACGTCCCCCAGACCACGAGCGACATGCAGACCAGCGCCACGAGAATGCAGAGCGTGCGGTCGGCTCCCGCCATGTAGAGTACCATCGTCAGCAGCAGCGACGCGAGCATCCCGGCGGCGAAGAGGAAGAGATATTGCGACGTGAGACGTAGGCTAAGAACCCGGTGCCTTGCCGTATTTCTACGGTAGGTTTCCAAGAACTCGCCTCCGAACCGTGCTTGCACCTCTCGGCGCACACGGCTCTCCACTAACATATTCAGTCTATTATCCCGTGATGTATCTTGTTGTGACAGGGAATACATACAGCTAACGTCTTTCTCTGACGTCCAATCATTTGGATTTTCCATGGCTCTTTGCCTTTTAAGTCTTTGAGTCTTTTGACGTGGTGTATTTCAATGTTTTCCGTTGCGCCACACAATTCACACTTACCCGCTTTTAACCTTTGTATAAGGCTTGATACAGTGGTATTGAAAATCGTGTTGGCTACATAATCACAACTCGCGTCCATCGCGGTTGTTTTACGCTTAAAGCTCCCGTTGAAGAATACCCGCATCTTCTTTCCTCCTTTCTTGTCCTCATAGAAAACCGCAAAATCTTTGTGATGTCGATACTTTGCGATAATCTTTCGGGCTGTCGTACTGTACTTTCGTGCAAAAGTCTTATACAGACTGTATTGCATGATGTACTTGAAAGAATTCAGGTGTGAACTGTTATTTGCGATAGAAAAATAGTTTGCAAAACCTCGGATTTCTCTGTTATAGGCATCCAGTATTTCGAGGTCGTCCAGATGTAGCAACTTTGTCCGGCTTGTGGGTTTCCATTTCGCTTTACCCTCGAATTGATGAATTTCCATCGCCTCGTAGTAGAGAAGTTTATCCCGCATTGTGGACATTGGCACTTCCAACACTACCTTTTTGCCGTAAGCCTTAATAAGTACTCCCGATTTCTCGCCTCTTAACGTCTTATCCGTGAATGGTCGGACATAGATTTCATAGCCGAGGAATTTTGCCTTTCTATTGCCGTGCGTGATTAAGGTCTTTTCTTCGGAGAGCGTCAATTTCAGTTTCTCGCCGAGGAAATTCTTAATATCCTCTTTGATGGCCTCACAGTCCGATTTACTGCCAATCACTCCGATAATAAAATCATCGGCATACCTCACATACTTAATCCGTCTATATCCCTCGTCCATTTCATCGACAGAGGGTAAGTGCATCCTGTTTTTCTGATGTTGCTTAATCGCGTCAATCAGTTCCTTCCGAGTATCTTTATCCTCGGTTTGCTTCAGTTTTGTACCGAGCCACCAAATTTTCCTGGAATACCGTTTGTACTCAAGGTTCATTGCCCGTCTGTCGCCTCTATCGAATTGACAGGCATACTCTTTCATGTACTTATCCAGCTTGTCGAGATAGATATTAGCCAGTATCGGGCTAATGATGCCACCTTGCGGTGTTCCGCTGTATGTTCTATGAAATGTCCAATCTTCGATGTAGCCAGCTTTCAAAAATTTCCACATTAGCCGGATAAAGCGGTCGTCTGCGATACGTTCTTTCAAGATTCCGATAAGTACATCATGGTTGATGTTATCGAAGAATCCTTCAATGTCGCCCTCGATAAACCACTTGGCCGCAGTAAAATTCTTCTGCACCTGTATCAGTGCGGTGTGGCAGCTGCGTTTGGGTCGGAAGCCGTGCGAGGTGTTCTCAAAACTACCTTCATAAATTGCTTCCAACAGCATTCGCAATACCTCCTGCACTAATTTGTCGTCGATAGACGGTATGCCGAGAGGTCGCATGTTCCCGTTTTTCTTCGGGATGTACGTCCTTCTTGCCGGTTTTGGTTGGTACGACTCATCTTTGAGCGCATCAATCAAATTTTCAATCCGTTTCAGGCTCATTCCGTCGATAGTTTTACCGTCGGAACCTTCCGTCATATTTCCCTGCCTACCTTGTATATTATGGTAGGCGAGGAGAAACATCTCCGAATTGAATAGAACCCTGTAGAGCCGTTCAAACTTGTAGCTCGAAACTTTGCTGTGCTCTGACAGACTGTTTAATACTCTCTCTGGATTTCTCATAATGTCTCACACATTATCCGTTAATTTGTATTAAAAATGTTAGCTGCCACCCTTCGCCATGTACGAGGCTTTCCCTCGCTCGGACTACTACGGTGGCTCCGTTGCCATACCGGATTTTCATAGGTCTGAAACCTAATAGCCTTTCGGCATTCCGGGTTAGGCAATCCACGTTTAATTCTTCGGCAACATAGCTTTGATAGATTGTCGGATACGACTTTCGCCCGTTTCTGCTTATCGCAGTTGTGCTGTAACCTGTTCTGCACCCAACCCTCCAAGGTCGAATCGAGTGTGTTACAGTATGGCGTCTGTAGTTACCTTCCGCCACAGTTTCGAGTTGTGCCACTTGGACTATCGTTCAATCAATCCAGACTTTATCCTCGTATCTATCTTTCATCTCCTGATTCAGTCGCATACTTGGTAACTGTATGACTTATCAGTTTATCGGCAGGCTATACTCCCCGTCCGGTTTCCCTTTCGGATAAGCCGATCGATGATAGGCTATCGAACACTTGCCTAACGTCTTGCTATCGACGCATTTGCCAAAGAACCATTACGTGCGCGCCCCGGAACTCCACGCTGCGGCCCACGCCTTTGTTCATGCCGTACTCCATCAGAAGAAGAACGATTCGAGGACGGTTCCCACGAGAATCAGGAAGATGCAGGCGCCGAACCAACTGGCTGCGGTCTTCGACGTGTCGGGGTCGCCCGACGAAAACTTCTGGTACACACGTATCCCGCCGATGAGTCCCGTCACGGCGCCGATGGCGTAGATGAGCTGCACGAGCGGGTAGAAATAGGACGTGACCATACTTGTGGCCTCGGTAATGCCGGCGATGCCGTCGCCGCCCTGTGCGTAGGCGCTCGCCGTGAGCAGTGCGAGCAGGGCCGTCGATAACGATTTTTTTCTCATGTTTTGTCTGATTTTGGGTTGAATGATGTATGAATGTCGTACGGATGAAATGCGGGCCGCACGGGTTGCGGATACGGTTCATGGATTCGTTGCTCGGGGTTCGACACAAGTTTATCGGTAGCGGTTCAGATCGAAGCGTTCGATCTCGGCGCGTTCCTGCTCGGTCACATCGTCCGGCAGGTCGTCCAGCGGCTCTCCGTCGTCGAAGGGTTCGTCGTCGTCAGCAAGCCGCTCCCAGGCGGAGAGAGTTTCCGACTGCGGGGCGGCAAAGATAGTACGCTGCGCACCGGATTGTTCCGGCGGTCGGGGCGTGGCATCTCCAGGCGTTTCAGGGCCGATCACATAGTGTTTATGGATGATGACCGGCAACGCCGGCGCGGGCGTTGTCTGCGGAGCCGTGTCGGGAGCCGGAGCACGGGGCCGGCGCCGGAATCTTCCGACACCTGCCCCGTAGAGCGCACGGAAACACCTGCGCCGAACGAAGGTGAGGCACGCTTCGAGCAGCGTTACGATGAACATCGCGTGCGGGAGTTTTCGTCGGCAGGAGCGTGCAGGGCCTCGATCTGTGTACGGTAGCGTTCCAGATGTTCGCGCACGATAGCATCGATGTAGCTGCTCAGTGTGATGTTTCGCACACCGCACGCGCGTACCACGCGCCACAGCGTGTCGTGTACGTCCGTATCGATGTAGACTGCGTGGCGGTGTTGCAGCAGCACCCGTGAGCGCAAGAAGCGCTGTACATAGTTATATGAAGAGGATTTCTTCTCAATATGCCGGCAGTCCTTGTGTATCGTCGGCGCGGCGGGATACCTGGCTGCGGGACGCAGCGACGAAGATTTGTGTCGCAGCAGGAGTATGACGAGCAGGCACGCCAATGCACAACTGCCCGGAATCAGATAATAGGTTGCATACATAAGATTATAGATTTAGAGAATGTTTTGGGAATTTCGTTGTTTGTGCAAGCGGTTGATCTCCTCGCGGTAAAATTCGAGGTGATGGCGCAGGATGTTGTCCACGTAGGCCGTCAGCGAGAGGTTGCCCCGTCCGAGCAGTTGCACGACGTCGAGCAGTTTGCGTTTGGTCTCTTCCGAAGCGTAAATTCCGGCACGTCGTTGCACGTCACTTACACACAGGAAGGTTTGCTCGTAATCAGGCATACGCAGGCGCCGACGGCGCGGTTCGCACGCTTCGGATGCAGCGGCTTCCGGTGGCGGAGCCGGTTCATCGTCCGTCGTCGGATCTTCCGGAGTGCGGAGCACGGAGCCGTGCGACGACTGACGGCCGATAGCCTGCCGCAGCGCCTCTTCGTCGATTGTCGGGTCATTGCGTCTGACCATACGCTATTCCATAAGAGACAGAATTTCTGCGGCCAGCGCGTCGAGCGCGGCAGCGGCGGCGAAGGCGCGGTCGGCAGGAAAGAGCGTGGAACGTCCGACGGCACCGCTCGTATCAAGAATCTCCTTGCTGAAACGGCTGCGGTACGGCACCTGTGTCTGCAACACGGGAAGACGGAACGCCGCAAATGCTTTTCCGTAGCTTTCATAAAGCGGTGTGCGTTCCCGACGGTCCACCATCGTCCAGAACAGATGCAGCCCTGTCAGCCGGTGTGCGTCGTTATGTACGAGTTGTTCATCGACGGCCCGCGCAAAGGAAAGGGCGCTCTCCAAGACCAGCTTGTCGGCTTTCAAGGGAATGAACAGATGATCCAGCTGGGCGAGCAGGCGGAAGATACCGGGTGCGGCGACCGTGCCCGGCAGATCGAGCAGCACGAAGTCGGCTTCGCGGTCGCCGGCGGCAAGGTACGCATGGGCGGCTTGCAGCCCCTCTTCGGGTGTGGAGCGCACCACAGGCCAGATCTTGCGGCCCGTACGTTTGAACAGTCTCACCATCATGAGTTTGTAGCGGTCGTTGCGTTCGAGCACATCGAGCTCACGCTCGCGCTGCGCGACGATGCTCCATTGCGGAGCATCGCAGTCCACGACCAGCACATCGCGCCCCAGCGCATAGTGCAGCCAGCTTGCGAGCAGAATCGTGAAGGTCGATTTTCCTACACCGCCCTTTTGTGAGCAGACGCAGAAGAATACGGGTTGTTTATCCATAGGCAAAACGGGTTTTGATGCGTATCGAGAATGATTTACCTCCGTGAAAGAATCGATTCGCCGAACGATTGAATTCCGTGACGGAATGAAGTCAGTGAATGAATTGCTTCACCGAATGAATTACTTCGTGCAGTGAATCGGATCAATGACGGACATAAGTCCATGGATGACTCAAGTCATTGGCGGAAGTCATCCGCGGAGCGAAGATAGTATCCCTTCGGATGCTTTCGACGTATGTCGCATGGAGGCCGTTCCAGGCCGATCAAACAACTTGTTATCAGGCGAAAAGCGTTGTAATATTGCAGCCCGGGAAGCACCGCGGGCCGAGGGGTTCGAACCATCGGTCGTACCCTGCGTCGTCTCGACGCATTTACCGTCGCCGGACGGTAGCAAGGTGTACCTTTGTCCGACAAACCGGTGTTTGTCCGACAAAGGTCCTTGCTCTGCGAGGCCGGGTGCCGCTCCCGAGTCGCGCCCCCTTAAACCTTGACATATGGAAGAACAGCACAAAGAGAGAAAAGCCAGTTACAAGTACTCGTTCCGGCTCGATGAGCAGCAAAATATCCGTTTCTGCCGGATGCTTGCGGAGGCTGGACTGGAACACAACCGCAGCCGGTTTATCGTCAAAAGAATCTTCGCCGAAGAGTTTCGCGTGGTGCGTATCGACCCGACCTTGGGCCGATATGTGACCCGTCTGAATCAGTTTTACGAACAGATACAGCGCGTGGGCAACAACTACAACCAGATCGTACGGGCCGTCAACACGCATTTTTCGCACACGGCGATCCCGCGACAAGTGCTCCTTCTGGAGCGCCGCACGCGCGAGCTGAAAGCCCTTTCCGAGCAGGTCATCGCGCTCAGCCGCGAACTTTACGAGCTATGGTCGCGCGGATAACCTCCGGGGCTACACCGGCGGGAGCTCTTTATTACAACAAGGATAAGATCGACCGGGGCGAGGGCCGTTTTCTGGTGGCGTTCAATACGCCGATGCAGGTCACGGACGAGCGATATTTCGACATCCGCGAGGCGCTGCGTTGTTTCGAACCGTACCTCGAAGCCAACCGCCGCACGAAGAATCCCGTGTTTCACGCCTCCCTGAATCCCGCTCCCGAAGACCGTCTCTCGAACGACGAGCTGCGGCAGATCGCACGCGAGTATATGGAGCGTATGGGTTACGGCGCACAGCCCTGTTTCGTCTTTCTGCACGAGGACATCGAACGCCGGCATATCCATATCGTGTCGCTGCGCGTGGGGCTCGACGGCCGCAAGCTGGCGCACGACTTCGAGGCGCGGCGGTCGCGGGAGATCCTCGATGCTCTGGAACGACGCTACGGTCTGCGCCCTGCCGCCGAGGGCGACGCGAAGCAGACGTACGACACGTTGTCGAAACTCGACTATACGAAAAGCGACCTCAAACGACAACTCGCATCGCTCGTGCGCTCTACACTGCACCGTTACCGCTGCACCTCCTTCGGGGAGCTGCGGACGCTGCTCGAATATTTCAACGTCTCCATCGAAGAGTGCCGGGGTACGGCACACGGACACGAGTATGCCGGTATCCTCTACGGTGCGCTCGATGACGACGCCACGCCACAGGGTGTACCGATCAAGTCGAGCCGTATAGGACGCGACGTAGGACACCGGACACTCGAACGGTACTACGCCCACAGCAGGGAGGCACTGCGGGACAGTGCGGCGCTCGACGGTACGCGGCAGGCCGTCGTGCGGGTGCTGGGTGCTACCCGTTCCCCGGAGGAGTTCTGCCGTCTGTTGGAAGCGGAAGGGATCACGGCCGTGCTGCGCCGCACCGACGCAGGACGTATCTACGGTACGACGTTCATCGATCACCGTGCGGGTGTCGCGGTCAACGGTTCGCGCCTGGGACGGGAGTTCGCGGCAAACGGTCTGGCGGCGCATTTCGACGCTGGCCAAGCCGAGCAACGGATGCAGGAGGCTGAGGAGGTCCAGGAACAGACGCAAGAGATCCCGCAGGGCGGGCAGCCGGAACGAAGGCGCGAATATCCCCCGGCGCAGGAGCGGGGAGATACCCGCAGAAGTACGGCCGTCGACGGCATGGGCCTGGAAGAGTTGTTCGATCTGCTCGCGGCCGGCCGACAGGAGGAGTACGAGGAGCCGATCCCGCGCGAGCGCCGGCGACGTAAGAAACGCCGTGCGAAGCGGTGAGGGATGGAGTCGTTCGCAAATATTCAGTAAATTCGGTAAGGCATCGCACAAAGATGAAAGGGGTATAAAAACGGAGAAAACGAATATTCCGCGAGGCTTTTTCTCCTATGGCGGAGAGTTTCGCGCAGATCGAATAGCTATCTCTCGGAGCGCGGGCCTTTCCCGCGCTTTTTATTAACCCATTCAAAATTATGTATTATGAAAGCTACCAAGATTATTTCGGAGTGTGAACTTTTCCGGCTGTTCTCACTCTGCGGCGAAGCATTTTCATCCGATGAAATTTCCGCACGTCTGGAAGCCGCCATCGAACATTTCGTGGAACGTATTTCCCGACTGTTAAGAAAACGACCCGTGATCGACCAGCTGCGCTTGTTGGCGCATTTGTGCGGTTATCTGGAACGTATGAAGTATCGATACGCCGAAGAGCCGATCAAAAAGGGATATTTCGAAACGATCATCGCACACGTAGAGATCGAACGACGAATCCTGCTGGTGCAGTTGCGTTATCCTGCTCTGGCGACTCAGCAGAGCAAGCATATCCGCTCGCCGTACTATTGGTCCGCAGAGTACACCCTGACCGACCTGATGGAGCTGATCTCGGCGCTCCATGCGTCGGGTGCGATCCGCAAGGCAGACGGTACGCCTGCCGAATTGAACAAGCTCGTCCGCACTTTCGAACTGCTGCTGAATGTTTCGTTCAAGAATCCCGACCGCTGCCGCAATGCCACGCTTAATCGGAAAGTAAACGTGACCAAATTTCTGGATGCATTGAAACAGGCTCTCGTCGAACGAAGCCAACGATAATGATACGCGGCGTGTGATTTTTTCGAATTACACGCCGTATAATATGAATTTTGCAAAACAACCGGCCTGGATGTGCCCGGAACGGACATACACACGAGCAGCCCGGAAGCGAAGGTATCTTCGTTGCAAAAACCGTATATCATGCAACAGGAAGATGACCTGAGAGGATTGGAAAAAGTCATGCAGCTCATGCGGGGCATAAGCGTTTTGTTCCTGCTGCTCCACTTCTATTGGTTCTGCTACGGATGGTTCGATATGCACGGCTGCACGCTCGGCGTATTGGACCGTCTGCTGCGGAACGTCCAGCGTACGACGGGGCTTTTCACTTACTCGTACCTGACCAAACTCTTCGCTGCGGGATTTCTGGCTCTGAGCTGCTGGGGTACGCGCAGCGTGCGCTCCGAGCGCATCACGCACCGGCAGATTCTTCTCGCAGCTGCGGCGGGCCTGCTGCTTTTCTTCTTCGGGGATCCGCTGCGGCACCTGCCGCCGCAGTGGGCGGCACCGCTCTATGTCGCAGCTACAAGCATAGGCTTCCTCTCGCTGTTTCTGGCGGGTCTATGGATCGGACGTCTGGTCAAGGAGCGGCTGCGCGAGGACCCGTTCAACGACGAAAACGAAAGTTTCATGCAGGAAACACGCCTGATCGAGAACGAATATTCGGTCAACCTCCGTTCGCGTTACTACTACGGCAAGGCATGGCACGAAGGCTGGATCAATGCGGTGAATCCCTTTCGTGCGACAATAGTACTCGGCACGCCCGGTTCCGGCAAGTCCTACACCGTGGTGAACAGCTTCATCCGCCAGCAGATCGAGAAGGGCTTCGCCATGTACCTCTACGGTGCGCCAGTCAAGGCTATATCTTAATCGTCCCTTTGGCAAGGATTAGGCAAGTGTTCTTTGAAAACGACCTATCATCACCGACTTATCTGTCCAACGAAAGGCGGCAGGGAGTGTAGCACGTCGGGACAACTATAAGTCAGTTAGTTACCAAACTGCGACTGAATAGCGATGATAAGACAAGTACGAGGATAAAACCCGAATTGGTTGAATGATAATCTGAGCGGTCCCTGTACCAGACTGTGACGTAAGGTAACTATGGGAACTACCGTTGTTTGGATAGTTCTTAACCGTCATCACTGCAATACTCTTTTTGCAGTCGTAGAGTAGAAAGAGCAAGAACTTGTTGCAGCGCAACCGTAATATACGGTAAAAGGTGGAAGTCATATCCGACAACTTGTCATGCCAACAGTTAAGATATAGTAAACTGGGATTACCTAAATCGGAGCCCGCAAGGGCTATAGGAAGCAGTTCCCGAAATTCCGACATGGTAACGGAGTCCCCGTAGTAGTCCGAGCAAGTTAATGGCTTGTACATGGCAAAGGGGGACAGCAGAGATTTTTAATACGATTAATGAATGATGTGAGAGACATTATGAGAAATTCGGCAAAAGTATTAAACAGTTTGAATCGACACAGCAAGGACTTGAATTACAAGTACGAGCGTCTGTACCGTATTCTTTTCAATACGGAGATGTACGCCGTTGCCTACCAGCGAATTGCCCCCAAACAAGGCAATATGACGGAGGGAACGGACGGTAAAACCATTGACGGCATGAGCATCAAGCGCATTGAAAACCTGATAGCATCATTGAAGGATGAAAGCTATCAGCCTAAACCGTCAAGGAGAACATATATACCCAAGAAAAACGGAAAAATGCGTCCTCTGGGTATTCCTGCTACGGAAGATAAGTTATTGCAGGAGGTGGTTAAAATGGTATTGGAAGCCATATACGAGGAAAGTTTTGAATACACTTCGCATGGTTTCCGTCCCAAACGGAGCTGCCACACCGCCCTTAAACAGATTGAAAAATCATTCTGTGGGGTAAAATGGTACATTGAGGGCGATATAAAGGGATTCTTTGACAACATCAATCACGATGTGATGATAGGAATCCTCGAAGAACGCATCAACGATGTCCGTTTCATTCGGCTTATCCGTAAATTCCTGAATGCAGGGTACATCGAAGATTGGAAATATTTTCACACATATAACGGGACACCGCAAGGTGGCATCATCAGTCCTGTACTTGCCAATATCTATCTTGATAAATTGGACAAGTACATGGCAGAGTATGCAGCAAAATTTGATAGGAATGCCCGTAAAGAAGTGAATCCACAGTACAGACACTACCAACGTAAGAAAGAACGAGCTAAAAAGGCGTTGAAATCAGCAGTAAGTATTGAAGAAAGAAAACTGCTGGTAGAGCAGATACGGAAATATGATAATCTTATGTTGCAGACCCCAGCTAAGAATGACATGGACTGCAACTATAAGAGATTGAAATACGTGAGATATGCGGATGATTTTCTGTGTGGCGTTATAGGCAGTAAAGAAGATGCAATGACAATCAAGTCGGATATAAAGGATTTTATTTCCGACAAACTAAAATTGGAATTGTCTGATGAAAAGACACTGATAACCCATTCGGAAACTCCTGCAAAATTTCTTGGATTTCATATCAGAAACCGCAAGTGCATGGAAACCAAACGGGATTCCCTCGGTCGTAAAAAGAGAAGTCGGAACAAGACGGTGGAAATAAAAATCCCCAAAGATACAGTCAAGAAGAAACTTCTTGCGTATGACGTTGTGGAAATAAAGAAACACAACGGCAAGGAAATATGGAAACCGAAAGCGAGACCCGAACTGAACTTCAACGATGATTTGGAAATTCTACGCAGGTATAATTCTGAAATTAGAGGATTGTACAATTATTTCGGCATAGCTGTCAATTGCGCAGACCAGCTCTCCAATTTCGGATATATCATGGAGTATAGTATGTACAAAACGTTTGCAGCCAAGTATCGAAGCAAAGTAAAGAAAATATGTAGAAAATACAAGCATAACGGAATATTTTGCGTCAAGTATCAGAACAAGGCAGGCAAACAAAAGGAAGAGTACTTCTATAAAGGAGGTTTCAAACGCCAAAAACCATCAAAGGATAACAAAATAGACATACTTCCCAAATTCATAATGCACACCAGCACAACCAGTCTTATGGACAGGTTGAAAGCAGAAAAGTGTGAATTATGTGGTGCTAAAGGGCATTTGGAAATGCACCATGTACGTAAACTCAAGAATCTTCAAAATAAAGAGCCTTGGGAACGACACATGATTGCACGGAAAAGGAAAACCATTGCACTTTGTGGAACTTGTCATAAAAAGATTCATTGTGGAACGATTTGAACTGCATATCGAAGCGGAGAGCCGGATACGCTGGAAGGTGTACGTCCGGTTCGGAGGCGAGTTTTCGGAAACCGACCATAGTAATATGGCACGGCGTCGGCTACTTAGCCTACACTTCAAATTCGACGACTTGTCCTCGATCGCTTACAACCACCTTTTGAATCACCTGGACGCCTACGAAACCCGACCGAAATTCTGCATCATCAATTTCGACGATCCCCGTCGTTCGAACCGCTGCAATCCCATCGCTCCGGAGTTTATGACCGACATCTCGGACGCCTACGAATCGGCCTATACGATCATGCTCAACCTCAATAAGACGTGGATACAGAAGCAGGGCGACTTCTTCGTCGATTCTCCGATCATCCTGCTGGCTGCGATTATCTGGTACCTGAAAATCTACGAAGGAGGGAAGTACTGCACCTTTCCCCACGCCATCGAATTGTTGTGCAAACGCTACGAGGACATCTTCACGATCCTGACCTCCTATCCCGAACTGGAAAATTACCTGTCGCCCTTTATGGATGCGTGGAAAGGCGGGGCGCAGGACCAGTTGCAGGGGCAGATCGCTTCGGCCAAGATACCCCTCTCGCGCATGATCTCCCCGCAGCTCTACTGGGTGATGACGGGCAACGACTTTACGCTGGACATCAACAACCCCGAAGATCCGAAGATTCTGTGCGTGGGCAACAATCCCGACCGGCAGAACATCTACTCGGCAGCGCTGGGCCTCTATAATTCGCGTATCGTGCGGCTCATCAACAAGAAAGGAAAACTCAAGTCGTCGATCATCATCGACGAGCTGCCCACGATCTATTTCCGGGGGTTAGACAACCTGATCGCCACGGCCCGCTCGAACAAGGTGGCCGTATGCCTGAGCTTTCAGGACTTCTCGCAGCTCGAACGCGACTACGGCCAGGAGGAAGCCAAGGTCATCGAGAATACCGTGGGCAACATCTTCGCAGGTCAGGTTTTGGGAGATACGGCCAAGACGTTGAGCGAGCGCTTCGGCAGGATCGTGCAGCTGCGGACCTCCAACTCGCTGAGCAACGACAACCTCACCACCTCGACCAATACGCAGCTCGACAGCCTGATTCCCGCCTCGAAGATCTCCAACCTCTCGCAAGGTATGTTCGTGGGTGCCGTGGCGGACAACTTCGACGAACGCATCGAGCAGAAGATCTTCCACGCCGAGATCGTCATCGACAGGGAGAAGCTCGCCGGAGAGACGGCGTCGTACGTTCCGATCCCGGAAATATCCTCGTTCCGCGATGCCGACGGCGTGGATCGTATGGAGGAGATCATCCGACGCAATTATACGCAGATCAAGGAGGACGTCACGCAAATCATAAAACGGGAACTCAGACGCATCGCCGAAGATCCTGCACTGCGACATCTGTTGGCAAAGAAGTAGGCGGATCGACAAGTCCGCCTTATTATTTGAGAAATGAATTTTGAGAATTCGAATGAATTTATATATTTAACAAATAGGAAATGATCTTCAAAAAACAGGATGGGAATCTCCCATCCTGTTTTTGTATGCTACTGAAATGTGCAGAATGTCCTCCAACTGCTATTTCAGGCAAGTTTTGCTTGTTCAATTCCTTGTCCAGCGTTCAAGAATTTTATCTGGATGTTTCGCATTGTACTCGTTGATAAGTTTATCCCATAACCCTGGATCTTCGGTGTATTTGATGCGTTGTTCAAATTCTTCATTCGGAACGGCATCTGCAGATTGCACATGTATTTTCCGTCCTGCATCGATCATTGCACAAACATTCCGCTGGATTAGATCCACCACGCCCGGCCGGAGATTAGCCATATGCTCATACAAGAAGTTGTCATCATCCATTAAATAAAGATGTTCCATATTTACTGTTTTACTGATTATTTTTTCTACATCGTAACTATATAGGCCACAATTTTTGTGCCTGTATGCAAAATCTGACATTTGACTGACAAATTGTCCGAGAACGATTTTCGACCCTCTTTAACTCTTTCTTCACGCCCAGAACGGCCCTGACGTGCCATCCGTCGGGATCGGTTTCAGGGCCTCTATATTTGCCGCTGTCAAAGTACGCATCACACATTATTAACTAAAAGACAGTATTATGGCAACAGAAGAAAATGTAAATCCGACCGAGGGTCAGGAACAGGAGAACGACTACCGGGAAACGCTTCTCGTGCGCAATCCTGACAGCGGCCAGGTAGAGGCCGTTTCCAAGCTGGTGACTAAAGGGGATCGCCGAGAGGTGCATACCGTGCAGCCTCTTGCGAAGAACCGTCCGGCGTTCTATCCGTTCCGGAGCAGCAATGCCGTAGCGGCTTTCATCCGAGGTTTCAAATCCCAGAAGGACAATCCGATCCAGTTTCAGTTTTTGAAAGTGCCCGTCCTTTCCGTCGGCAAGATCGTCACATCGCTGGGCAAGCTCGTCAGCAATCCGAAGAGCGAGGAGGGCTGGGAGACGTATAACAAGTACGTCGTGAACACGGCCGAACTGGAACAGGTGAAATACGACAAGGTTGAGATTCCGCGTGCGGAGTTGCAAGAATTGGGCATTGACTTCGATGCGCTGCCGCAGCGCACGCAGCGAAGCCTGATGCTGGGGCTCCCGACCAGAGAGCTGTTTCCTGCGACGGTCCAGCTTTCGGACCACGGCACGACGACGGGTCTTTTCAACCTGAGTTTCTACCGGGACCATAACGATGAGTTGAAGTTCCGCCTCGATACGCCGCTTGTGCAGCCCGAATACGAACGTGAGGAGTATGCCTCGGAGATCACGCCCGACGACAAGGCACTGTTGGCTCGCGGCAAGACGCTGCAACACCTTGTCACGGTCCATAACAGCATCACGGGGGAAGCTGAGCGCTGCCACGTGGCCTTCAACCCTTCGACGAACCGCCTTGTGGCGGTTCCGCACCGCGATGTCAAGATCCCGGAGTTCGCCGAGGGACGTCGCATCGACGATGCGGGACAAAAAATCCTTCGCAGCGGCGGCTCGATCCCGCTGGAAGGATGCACGGCCTACGGCGATACGGAGAACACCTACAAGGGCATCCTGAACTACGACGTCTATCGGGGCCGCTATACGATCAGCGACCCGGTTTACGACAAGCCGTACGTCCCGAAGTACCTTCGTGACCAGCTCTCGGATGCCGATGTGAAGACGCTGCTTGCCGGCGGCCAGGTCTCGGCGGATCAGGTCAAGGATTCGTTCGGGGAGCCGATGAAGAACAAGGTTCTGTATGTGAACCCGCGCGACAACCGTACTTACAGCCGCTTTCTGTCGCGTCAGGAGCGCAGCGAGGCGGCCGAAGCATCCCATCAGGCCTCGCAGGGGGCCGATGAGTCGCAGCAGGGGCGGGGTCGGAAACGATAGCATACCGCTATGGAGATATATTCCGAGCCGTGGTTCCGGACAAGACTGGATTATTACCTTCGCGAACGCCATCCCCAGCTCCAGTACCGCGCACAACTTCTGGATCGTCGCAGCGCCGTGGCCGCCGACCTCTACCGTCGTACTTGTGACGCGGGCGGCAGTGCCGAGTGTGCGCTTCGCCTTGCTGACCGGAGTCTTTTCCGAGGTCTGCTGTTCTCGAAGTTCGATACGATCGACCTGATCCTTGCGAACGATTTCCCCGACATTCCGGAAGATCAGCGCCGCACCGTCGCCCGGGCCTTGCTGACGCCCTGCGAGCCGATCTTCGCCGGCTATGCTTTGGGCGACGACTTCGCCTCGCGTCCCGAGTTCCGGCAGCTGAAAGCCGAGCTGCGCCTCGGCATCCGGCAGTGGATCGACGACAACGGCCCTCCGGGTTATGAAGCCAAGCTCCGCCACCGTGTACGCACGCGGAAGATGCGGGACGGCGAGCCGAAAAAAACGAACCGAAATAAATAACGACCCTTTAATCCTTTATTCCATTATGAAAAAAACATTTGTCGCGGCTTTGGCCGCCCTTGCGCTGGTCTCCTGCTCGAAGGAGGAGACCGTGACTTACGGTACGAACGGTGAGCCGCTGGACGGTGCTGCCGTGTGCCTCACCTTTACCGATGCCCCGGCCTCGCGTGCATCCCTGAACTCGACTGCCGCCGCCGAAACGTGGGAGAAGAGCCTCACGTCGCTGACGGTTTACGTTTTCAACTCCCAAGGCAACCTTGTTACGCAGCGTTCGTTCACCTCCGAGGAACTCGCCGACAAGTCGGCGACCTTCGCGCTGCCGCATTCGGCAGCGGGTACGACGTGCGACTTCTACGCCGTTGCGAACCTTTCGCTCACGGGTGTTACGACCAAATCGGCCTTGCTCTCGAAGGTCGAAGCCTCCGCTGCGGACTATAACGGCACCTTCGCGGAGGTCTCGACCAAGGCCAAGCGTGCGGGCGGCTTCGTGATGTCGGCCTCTGCGAGCAAATCCATCGCCGAGGGTTCGACGACCGACGTTGCGATGGCGCTCCGCCGTACGGTGGCCAAGCTCTCCGTGCAGACCACGATCGATGCGGCCTTCGCGGAGAAATATTCGGGAACGATCACCGTCACGGGCGTCAAGCTCTCGAAAGCGGCGAGTCAGTCGCCTGTCATCGCCCCCGCAACTCCTTCGCCCGGCGCGATGAGCTACACCCATACGCAGACCGCCACCGCCGCAGCGGGCAGATACGACAACCTGTTCTACGTCTTCGAAAACGGCGCTCTTGCCGAGGGCAACCATGTACAGTTGGAGATCACGGCGAGCTACGACGCCGACGGCAGCACCTCGACGACCTCCGACCGTACGGAAATCGTCTATACGGTACCTGTCACGGGCAAGGCAGGCGGAGCGATCGTGCGTAACGGCTACTATCGCATCGAAGCTGCGATCACGGGTCTGGCAGGCTCGGAGGTGGGCCTTACGATCACGGTTGCCGACTGGGAGTCTCCGGTAACGCAGCAGATCGATCTGGGAGCCTGAGAAACCTTTTCCCGACAGTCTGTCGCCCGCAAGGGCGGCAGACTGTTCTAAAAAACCGATTCCTATGTTCAGAACAATCTCTCTTCCGCTTTTTTATCTGCTGCTGTGCTCGTGCAGCCGGGAAGTGACTATGCCGGTCGATAGCGCAGCCTCGGAACGTCCGGTCACGGCCGAACTGCGTATTACGACCGAAGATATGCTTCGCCTTGCGACCCGCGCGACGGACGAGGAGGCGATCCGCGACATCAACCTCTACCTGTTCGGCCGCAGCAACGGCCAAAGCCTGCATTTTTACTCCCGTTCGGCGCTGGTACGGTTCGAGTGCCTGCCCGGGGAGTACGATCTCTACGTCGCTGCCAACCTGGGTGCGGACCTGGGCGAGCGGAGCTTACAACAGCTTCGTACCTACACGATCGAGCGGCAGGAGGAGTATGCGACGCTTCCCATGTCGGCCGTCATGACCGTTGCGATCGCGCCCGACAAAGAGAACAACACCGTTACGTTACCTACATTGAGCGTGCGGCGTACCGTGGCCAAGATCGCCTACAACATCCGCGTGGCGGATAAGGTCCCCGACCTCGAACTGCGCTCCGTACGCCTGTGTTCCGTCCCCGGACGTACGACGCTCTTCACGCCTGCGAGTGCCCCTTCGACCTCGGAGAAGGATTTCACCGATGCTCCGCTCGTGGAGCTTCCCGACGCCGCACGGCGCAGCTGTTCGGGCGTGCAATACCTCTTCGAGAACCCGCAGGGCACGGTACCCTCGATTACGGACCAGCAGGACAAAAACGCCGACAACGCCCCTTCGTGCGCTTCGTACCTGATGATCCGCGCCACACGGGGCAGCCGCATCCTCGACTACCGCGTTTACTTGGGTGAGAACAGTACGACGGACTTCAACGTAGGGCGTAATACGTCCCATACGCTCGACATCACGATCTCGGGCGACAATGAGGTGGACACCCGAGTACTCGGCTATACGCTGAGCGTGACCGACGATTTCGAGAGCAACCGCATCGGCAGTTATTGCGTGCTTCCGTTCAACGCTTCGCTTTACGTGAATATCGAACGTACGAAGAGCGAGCCGACACTCACGGGCGCGTTGGAGCTGCTGACCCCGACCGACGGGACCCTCCTCGTCGATTACGAGGAGTGCGCTTCCCGCCTCGACCTTCCGATCAATCGCCAGCAGGGATCGAATTACTACGAAGTCATCTACTATCCAGAGCCCCTTGTTACGGCGGCTCATGCACAGCTCGCCTATGAGGTGCGCGTGCGCGACAGCTACGGATACGAGAGCCGCCGCCGCTTCGAACACCGCTTCGCCAATGCACTCTACGTCGCGCCACCCACCGGCGGGACGGTAACGGCCGCCAGGGCACTGCATGTGGAAAAGCCTACCGGCGGGACACTGCGTGCCGCCTGCTACGAGCAGGGGTGCACCCTCACGGCGAAAGCCGCTGCGGGCTACCGCTTCGCGGGATGGTATGCCGATGAAAGTCATAGCGAACTGCTCTGCGGAACCGAAACGTATTCCTTCGTTCCCGCAACATACCGAACGTGGATTTACCCGTATTTCGAGGCCTCCAAGGTCCATATTATCACGGACATCTACAAGGTAAGTCTGGAATGCGACGCTCCATACGAAGTGGATCAGGACGAGGAGTCGTTCATCGTACCTGCGGGCAGCCGCTGCACGCTGCGCGTCAACTACGAGCTGCCGCTCTTCCGAGGCTGGTACGATCAGACCGGGGGCCAGAACGTGCTGCTCGGCACGGCCCGAAGCATTACGTTCACAGCCACCGAAAAACGAGCCGTGATGCCGGGCTACCTCTCAGCGACGAACCTCAGCGCTGCGGGTACGGCCAACAGCTACATCGCTGCGGCCCACAATGCGGGTTATCGTTTCAACTCCCGGGTGCAGGGGAACGGCCGTGCGACGACGGGCCTGACGCCCGCGACGCTTTCGGGCACGACGGCCCGCGTACTGTGGGAGAGCGGTGGGACGCGGGGCGGAGTCGTCGCCGAGGTGGAGCATACGGGCAGTACGATCTGCTTCCGTACGGGTCCGAACTACGGCAATGCCCTTATCGGGCTGTTCGACGCTGCGGGACGCTGCGTCTGGTCGTGGCATATCTGGCACACGAACTACGATCCTTGGGCCACGGCCCAGACCTGCGCCTCGGGATATACGTTCATGGATCGCAATCTCGGAGCGATCACAACGAGCGTCAGCGATCCTTCGCTGCGGGGACTTTACTACCAGTGGGGACGCCCCGCCCCCTTTCTTCATCCCTCCTCCGTGACGAGCACGGTGCCTGCTGTGTTTATCTCCGCTGCGGGATACGAGTACTATGTCCATGATCCGCTGCTCGACGGCGGCTCTGTGTCGATGACCCCTGCGCGGGCTTTGGCGGAACCCTGGGCCTACTGGTCGGGGCTGTATGCGGGCGACAGCAACGACATCGGCGACTGGGTGACGCCTCAGAACCTCAATCTGTGGGGCAATGCCAGCCGTTCGGGGAGTTATTCGACGTCGAGTTCCAAGTCGATTTACGACCCCTGTCCTCCGGGGTGGCGGGTTCCGGCTCCTGCGGCTTTCGAGCAGGCTTCTTTCAGCCGTACCGGCACCTCGCAGAACAATGTTTACTACCTCCGCAGCCGCACCGGCACCTCCGTAACCTATCCTCTGGGCGGCTATTTTACGGGCCACGCTTTCCGCGACAACGGCACACGGGTCGACGTCTGGACGAACGCTCCGGCTCAGCTGAACGGACGCTGCCTCTCCACGAGTACGGCGTTCACGGTTTCCGCTTCGGCGGTCGATGCCGCCGGACACCTACAACGCGACTACGCCCTGCCGGTGCGATGCGTCGCCGAATAACCACGACACCTAATTTTCAAATTACCATGACACGACTACTCATTTTTCTCTCACTGCTGGCCTCCGGCATCGGCTGGGGTTGTGCCACCGATCTCGCGGCGACGGCTACGCCTCCGACCCGCTCCGTGAAGGTCGAGCTACAGTTGTCGCCTGATCCTGCGGAGCGGATCACCCGCGCGGCGGACGAGGAGGCGATCCGCGACATCAACCTCTACCTGTTCGGCCGCAGCAACGGCCAAAGCCTGCATTTTTACTCCCGTTCGGCGCTGGTACGGTTCGAGTGCCTGCCCGGGGAGTACGATCTCTACGTCGCTGCCAACCTGGGTGCGGACCTGGGCGAGCGGAGCTTACAACAGCTTCGTACCTACACGATCGAGCGGCAGGAGGAGTATGCGACGCTTCCCATGTCGGCCGTCATGACCGTTGCGATCGCGCCCGACAAAGAGAACAACACCGTTACGTTACCTACATTGAGCGTGCGGCGTACCGTGGCCAAGATCGCCTACAACATCCGCGTGGCGGATAAGGTCCCCGACCTCGAACTGCGCTCCGTACGCCTGTGTTCCGTCCCCGGACGTACGACGCTCTTCACGCCTGCGAGTGCCCCTTCGACCTCGGAGAAGGATTTCACCGATGCTCCGCTCGTGGAGCTTCCCGACGCCGCACGGCGCAGCTGTTCGGGCGTGCAATACCTCTTCGAGAACCCGCAGGGCACGGTACCCTCGATTACGGACCAGCAGGACAAAAACGCCGACAACGCCCCTTCGTGCGCTTCGTACCTGATGATCCGCGCCACACGGGGCAGCCGCATCCTCGACTACCGCGTTTACTTGGGTGAGAACAGTACGACGGACTTCAACGTAGGGCGTAATACGTCCCATACGCTCGACATCACGATCTCGGGCGACAATGAGGTGGACACCCGTGTACACGGCTATACGCTGAGTGTGACCGACGATTTCGAGAGCAACCGCATCGGCGACTACTGCGTCTCTTCCGGCGGTTTGCTCTGCATCGACATCCGACGCACGGATTCCACCCCGACGTTGGAGGCCGAGATGGAGGTCCTTACCACGACCGACAGCCCTCTGGCCGTCGGATCGGACCTCTGTCAGCCGAACGTACCCCTCCCGCTCCGCTTTTACAATCCCCGTGGCCGCAACTACTTTCCTATGAGCTTCTCTTCGTCGCCCATTACCGAGGCCAAGGCGCGTTTCGAATACGAGGTGCGCGTGCGTGACAGCTACGGCTATGAAAGCCGCTGCCGTTTCGAGCATACGCTTGCCAATACGCTTTCGATCCTGCTCTCCGACGGCGGCACAGTCTCGGTTGCAGGGGCATTGTCTTTGCAAAATACGGATGACGGGACGCTGCGTGCCGCCTGCTACGAGCGAGGATGCACCCTCACGGCAACAGCCGACGCGGGTTATCGTTTCGCGGGATGGTACGCCGACGAAGGGCATCGCGAACTGCTCTGCGCGACCGAGACGTATTCTTACGTGCCTAAGACGCATACCGTATCGTTATATCCTCTTTTCGTAACCGAGAAAGTACATATCCTGACGGACATCTACACCGTACGCTTCGAGTGCGACGCGCCCGTCGAGGTGGATCAGGACGAGGAGTCGTTCATCGTGCCTGCGGGCAGCCGTTGCACGCTGCGCACTATGGAGCCGGCATTGCTCACAGGATGGTACGATGCCTTCGACAAAAGCCGCCGGCAGCTTATCACCGCCGATAAGACCTATTCCTTCGTCGCCACCGAGGAGCGGATCATCGCGCCCGACTACACCGAAGGTACCGACCTGAGTGCCGCAGGTACGGCCAACAGCTACATCGCGCCCCGCATGCAGGAGATATATCTGTTCGATGCAACGGTGCAGGGCAGCGGACGAGCGACCACGGGCATCACGCCGCAGAAACTCGAAGGGACATCCGCCCGCCTTATCTGGCAGACGGGAACGGCGGAGCGGGCTGTCGTATGCGATGTGGGCTACAACGGCCGCCGCATCAGCTTCCGCACGGGTACGGCCATCGGAGGCAACGCCCTTATCGGGCTGTTCGACAAGGACGGCGACTGCATCTGGTCGTGGCATATCTGGGCGACGAACGGCGCTCTGACCACCCACGTCTATCCTTCGGGATATGTGTTTATGGACCGTAATCTGGGGGCTGAGAACCTCGATCCGGGGGATCCGGCCAGCCGAGGCCTTTACTACCAATGGGGCCGCAAGGATCCTTTCCCGTACGATCTCGAAGCGTTCGACTATGGCGAAGGGTTCGCCTTCGGGACATACTACGGTGAAGATTCTTCGACGGCGACCGTGACGTGGGCTGCGGCACATCCCGCGACTCTTCTGGGGCGTGCCGCAGACCCTTCGGATCCGGCGCAGCGTCTCAGCTCGTGGCTGGGGCAACCTTCGCCGAACCTCTGGGGCAACGCCTCCACGGGCGGCCGTCCCACGACTGCGGGCGCGAAGTCCATCTACGACCCCTGCCCTCCGGGCTGGCGCGTGCCGCCGCCCGAGGCGTGGACGCTCGAACAGACGACTGTTTCCAGCACTATCGAAGGCGGATGCTACCTCTATACCGGCAGCGTATGGCCGTACTATCCCTATGCGGGGCTGCTGCATGTCATGCCTACCGGCAAGGAGATGTACGTCGGCGTCGGGATACGGACACAACTCTGGACGAATGCCCCGGGGAGTCCTGCCTCCGATCCGTCGCGTGTGGATGCGACGACGGCCGTGAGCTTCGGCGTCCTGCCGCCCGAGGTCTTGCAGCTCTACCGTCAGAATCATCAGGCCGCAGCCTATCCTGTGAGGTGCGTAAAAGAATAACCGATTATGCAAACGAAAACGATCATCCGCTGTGCGGTGCTTCTGATGTGCCTCGCAGCCATACACCACCGTGCCGCCGCACAGTTCTTCGGCGTCAGGGTGAACGCCCTGGCGGCGCTGACGGGCACGGTCGTCGTGGGTGCCGAGGCGGCGCTGACGGACAACTGGACCGTCGAAACCTCCGCCTACTGGAATCCGATCCGCACGGAGCGCCTCACGACGCAGGTCGGGGCCGTACAGCTCGGCGTCCGACACTGGTTCTACGAAGATTTCGTCGGGCACTTTCTGGGGCTGCACGCCTCCTGGGTCGATTACCGCATCGGCAACCGTCGCCGCACCTACGACGGGCGGGCCTACGGCATCGGTGTAAGCTACGGCTATGCGTGGATACTCTCGAAGCGCTGGAACCTCGTCGTGGAGGCCGGTGCGGGGCTTTATCGCACGCGCGACACGCGCCGCGATCCGGTCACGAGCGACTGGGGTGACCGCTATATCCGCCACGCGCGGCGCTGGACGCTCGCACCGTCGAAGCTGGAAGTCTCCTTCAACTACCTGTTCTGATATGCGATTCCGTAACATTTTATCCCTGATCGCCGCCCTGACGGCCGCAGGCGTGCCTGCGGGCTGCTCGACGACCGCACGGCTGACGCGCCGACAGGCCACGGCACACCTGGCGCAACTCTCACGTACAGAACGCCAGTCCAAAGTCCGGGACGACCGCCCGCAGGTCGTGCGCGTGGAACGCGACAGCAGCGACTACTACCTTGTCCCCGTCGAACGGGACGGGCAGGGCGAAGCCCTCGGCACGGTTCCGATCGAGGAGGTCGTCGTTGTGGCCCGTGTCCGTTCGATCCCCGAACGCCGGGGGCGTGTGACGCTCGACTTCAACGTGGAGCTGCCCAAAGAGCTGCTGGGGCGCAGCCGCAGCGTGGTCATCACGCCCTTCCTGCACCGGCAGGACGAACAGATCCCGCTCGACGACATCATCATACGCGGTGCGCTGTTCGACCGCGTGCAGCAGCGCGACTACTGGCAGTATACTACCTACCTGGGACGCTTCCGCCCCGACAGCGTACAGGCCGAGCGGGCTTTCCTGCGATTCGTGAAATATCCCTATGCGCAGGATGCACGGCTCGATTCGCTTATCGAGAACCGAACTTCGATCAGCTACTATTATTCGCAGGAAGTACCTACGGAGGAGACCTCCCGCAAGATGCTCATCACGCTGCGGGGCCGCGTCGAGGGGCTCGACGACAGCGCCTATACGCTGCCGCCGTCCGATACGCTGACCTATACCGTATCGTCGCTGCTGTCGTTTCTGGATACCCTGCCCCGGTACCGTATCCGCGTCATCGACAAATACGTGACCGTCGACGACCGTTACAGCCTGAGCTTCCTTACGGGCGACGCACGGCTCGTGGATACGCTGGGCGACAACGCACGGGAGCTGGCACGCATCGCCGCGCTTATGGAACGGATCGTCACGCAGCGGGAGTTCCATGTCGACAGCATCGTCCTTACGGCTTCGGCCTCGCCCGAAGGCCGCCGTGCGCTCAACGAGCGGCTGTCGCAGGCGCGTGCCGAG